>Ga0247727_10010010_pt1 | contig 16923 bp, 16 predicted proteins | sample WisWelCaveWW1625_FD_202498 | JGI IMG/M metagenome (GOLD analysis project Ga0247727, IMG submission 202498) | Biofilm microbial communities from Wishing Well Cave, Virginia, United States - WW16-25 | ecosystem: Environmental > Aquatic > Deep subsurface > Groundwater > Cave microbial mat | place...
CGAACCGGGGTGTGTGGAGTCTGCTGGATCAGGATAGAGCGCGCGCAGACCAGTTCGGTCGTCTTCGGAAAGCGGCGCGTCCGGCGACTGCGCCGAAGGTCGTTCCCCCAAGAACGATCCGCGTGGCGGGGCAAAGGGAAACATCATCGCCCCCCAGATCGCCGAGTGGCCCACACCCCAAACGTGACCCAGCTCGTGAATGACGATCGATTCCAGATCAAATGCACTCGGATTGCCACCCAGGGCGCCGGGCGTTGCGAACGTGACGCTGGCATCGCCGGGCTTCAGCAGGATATCCGCATCGAGGATTTCGCCGACAAAACTCGAAGGCGGGTTATTGGGAAAGGGTTGCTCGCCGATGATGTCGGACGTGACCACGCGGGCAAACGCCAGGACGCCCTCAGCGAACAGCAGGTCATTCTGGTTGAAGCAAATGCTATTCAGTCCGTCGTTGGACTGGCAGGCCTGCTGGGTGCGGCTCAGCGGTCCCATCGCCGGGCCGGAGAGAGACGTTCCGGCCACCCCAGTCCACGCGGAATAGGATTCCTGCAAAGCCGCCTCGATTTCATTCAGGCGCTCACTGGGAGCCACGCTGACAGTCAGAACCGTGACCGGGGAAACGCTGAGCGAGGTGCTCCAACGCCGATCAATCACTCCCGGAGTCGCCGGGCGGAATCGGTTGGGCTGAGGACAGGCCGTCCCTCCAGACTGACCTGGCGGCAGGCGAAGATCCCCCACGGTGTAACTAAACGTGTAGCCAAAGACGGCTGCCGGCCCGCAGAGCTGACCGGCCATGCACAACACCGTAAGCGTCGCCGCAATCTTTCTCAACCGCACCGACTGCGTCATGGTTGCTCCTTCCGAGAGGCTTCCAAAATCAGCCGCGCGATTCGCTCCTTGAAGATTGCCAGAGGTAGCCTTCGGACGCCTTCGCTCCGGAACTGCCTCGTAGTTTTGTCAAAAACAGGCAGGGCGGCCGAATCTTGCAGAACAAAGCGGCGGCCCGTGTGCAGCTCACGCTGAAGACGAAAGGTTCCCTGGGCCCAGCTCAGAACCGTGAACGCACCATCCGTTGCCCGCTTGAGAAAGAGAATGGTTTCCTCGGCCGGGCTGAAGCGGGGGACAGCCTCGATCGAGGAGATCAAATGCCCGACCTTTCCGCCCGGCAGGCGAACCGTCAGCAGCCGGGGCACAACTCCCTTGAGTGTCTCGTGCACCTCAAAGTAAGTGAACGTCCAGATCTCTCCCCGCTCCCAGCGGCTTTCGTTGGAGAGACATTCGACCTGGACGATGGCGTCCGCGCGCATGGTCAGCCCCTCCAGCGAGATTCGTTCCAAGGTCGTCGCGGGCGTCGCGATTACTCCAAGCAATGTCGCAAGTCCCAACAGACTGAGTTTGCAAAGCACGTGTCTCATCGGATCTCCACCGCGCCCACCGCTGCCGCTTTATCGCGGTTGGCGTTTTCTAGGAACAACGTGCGCTGCCCCTTTAGAGTCGTACTGCCAAGCTCGAGCGTCATCCGCGCAAAGTTTCCCGCGATGATCTCCACAAGTACAAAAAGGATGTCGTTGGGTGTGGGGCCGGTTAGAGTGAAATTGGAGCCGGAAGCCAGCGGAACAGGAGAAAACGCGCACAGGTCCAACTGGGTTGTCCCCGACGCCGGACGACGGAGCACAACCGGTGAGGTGCTGGCGAGGCAGGTGCTTGTGGCTGAGTTGAACTGTCCGACGGCCAGCAGGTTCAAGTCCGCGTCCGTTTGTGCTGTGGAGATGCCCGAGGTGGAGGGCTCGACGACGAAAATGTCTTTTCCCGATGCCGTGGGTGTGGCTGCAGCGAGCGGGATCACTGCTTCGGAGGTCACGCGCGGGATTACGATCAAATCCACCTGATTGGACGTTGTCTGATCAGGATTGCGGATTTGAATTGCTCGACTCCCCGCTGCAGCCAGGTCGGCTGGATTTAAGGTAGCCGTGCATTCCAGGGCGGAAGGGCAATTGGCAGTCTTCGCCACGCCGTCAACCAGAATCGTGGAGCCGGGTCCGGGCGTGCTGGGCACGAAGTTGTTGCCGATCACGCGCAGGGAGACGTCGCCCGCCACCCCCGCCGTAAGGCTCGCCGGAAGCATGCGTGCGATGCCTGCGCCGATGGCAATGGTGATGCTCGCCGTGGCCGATTGATTCGGGTCCTCGCTGCTGGTGGCTCTGACAGCGAAAGAGTTGGGGCTCGGTGCGGCCAATGGAGCCGTATAGAGGCCGCTTGAACTGATCGTTCCGCACGGCAATGCCGGACCCACGCAAGCGCTGCCGGTAATGGCCCAGTTGACGCTTTGCTCGTCAGTTCCCGCCACACTGGCCGTGAATTGCTGTGTGCCTCCGGTCGCCAGCGTTACGTTCGTAGGCTGGATGCTCACCTGCACGGTGGCCAGGAGTGTCACCAGCGCGGTTGCACTGCGGTCGGGATCGGCCCGGCTGACTGCCACGACGCGAACGGGGTTTATTATCGGCACGCTGGCGGGAGCCAGATAGTCAACGGAGGCCCCACTGGTCTGTGTGCTGCTGAAGGGCTGGCACGGCTGCACGCCGGCCACACAAATACGTCCAAGCGCGTCGTTGCCGCCGGCAAAGCCCTCTACTTGCCACTCGACGCTTTCGTTTGTCGTACGCGTGATTTGGACGGTAAAGGTCTGCCGGCGATTTACAGCGCGAGTGGAGGCGGCAGGCGAAAGCTCAACTCCGATGATACTGAAGAGCGTAACGGTTACGCTGGCCGAGATATTCGGGTTGGCATTGCTGCGCGCGCGCACGGTTACCTGGTTGGGGATGGGTTTGTTGATGGGCGCCGCATACGTCGAGTGATTCGGGTTGTTCAACGGGTTGGTAATTGTACCAACGGTTAGGTTTCCGCCGACAATGCCGTTAACGTCCCAGGTGACGCTGGTGTCCTGCGCGCCAGCGACAGTTGCACTGAAAGGTTGCGACTGCCCCAACTCGACGCTCGCCGAGGCAGGAGTTATCGCCACCGAGAGCGCCCCATTGATGGCGATGGCTTTCGTTGCAGGGCGCGACGGGTCGGCAGTTGGCGTCGCGCGGATCGTCACCTGGCTGGGGGAAGGCGGCAGGGGCGGCGCCGTATAAACCCCCGCGCTGGTAATCGTGCCGCAGTCAACACCGGAGCATCCCGGTCCGGAAACACTCCACGTGACGGAGGGGTTGGGATTGGAATTGGGAGCCGGACTCAGAACGGCCACGAATGGCGCTGTTTCGCCGTTGAAAACCGAGGCGGGTCCGGTGATCGCCAGCGTAAATGTGCTGGTGATTCGCCCCGCGGCAGTGCCGGATTTGGCCGGATCGGCGACACTTCGTGCGGTCACGGTGATCGTTTCGGGGCTGGGGAGAATCGGCGGCGCAGTCAAATTTCCAGCGGCATCAATGCTTCCGCACGCGGCCCCCATACAGCCAACGCCGGAGACGCTCCAGGTCACATCCCGGCTGGGATTGCCTGTTCCGCCCACCGTGGCCATGAACTGCCGGACTGCGCCCAGTTCCACATCCGCCGTGGCCGGCGCGACGGTGACGCTGACGTTGCTGGAAATGGTGACCGCAGCCGTGCTGGACTTGGTCGCATCCGCCTGACTGACGGCTTCCACCGTGATGGAGGTTTGCGCGGGTAGAATTGCCGGCGCGGTGTACAAACCTCCGGCTGTAATCGTCCCCACCGTGGAGTTTCCGCCCGCGATCCCGTTGACGCTCCAGGTGACGGCTGTGTTGGCCGTGTTCGATACGACTACCCCGAACTGGAAAGTCGCGCCCAGGAAGACGTTTACGCTTGTGGGGATCACGCTGACGGTGATGGGTGGTGGCGGCGGCGGAGGAGGGGTGGATTCTCCGGTGGCCCCGCATCCCACTGAGCCGAGGATTGTCAGTAGGAGGAAAGCGAATTGCTTTCTTCTGGCGCAAGGGAGGCGGGGATCCCTGCTCGGCGTCATCGTCGCAACCCCGGGGACTCGGGCCCAGAACGGCAGGCACTCTTCGGGGTTATTCCACGCTTGATAATATACTTTCGGGTAAAAAGCAAGCGCGCAGCAAGTCTTATACTCCGGCAGCGATTGACAGGGAGATGGCGTCGCCGAATAATGCCCTCATGGCACGCCCCAACGCGGTGCGGCGCGTGAAGAGTTACTCTGCGGCGAGCGGCTTCGTCTATCAGTACCACTTTTCTGAGGTGAACCCGGCACGGCGCGGCTTGGCAGCCGGCACTGAATACATCTACCTGGTGACGGCTGATCGCAGCACGGTTTTTCCGGTGTGCATCTTTGTGCGGCGCGATGCCCGCGACGATTGGGAGAAGAAATATGGCCGCAAGCTGACCGGAACCGAGGAGTACGCGGCCGCCAAAATGAGACTTTTTCAAGCCTTCGACGAAGCTGAAACTCCGGCCGCGGCCCAGGAGGAACTCCGCGTGGACCGCTCCAACCTCGAAGCCCTCTTGGCGAAGCTCGACCTCTGACGTGTCCCGCAACACGCGCTGCTCGAATCCCAGTGAACCAATCTACGCGCGGCGGCGTCTTGTAAATGGAGCCACAATGCAGGTCCTGGCGGCGAGCCTTACGGGGAGCGAAGTGAGTCTGGAAGGCGGTGGGGCAGAGGTTGCCGCGGTCGAGCTGGCGCGGGAATTTGAAGCTCGGCTCGCAGAATGTTCCACGCTGGCTTTCCGCGTGGCCCTGGGCGTCCTCCGCAACGCCGCCGATGCTGAGGAAGTGGCGCAGGAAGCGTTCATCCGCGCTTATCGTAATTTCCACCGCCTGCGCGACCGCGAGCGGTTCCGCGCTTGGTTGGCGCGAATCGCCTGGCGGCTGGCGCTGGACCGCTGGCGCTCCTCGAGCCGCCGCGAGCGGCGAGAGCAAATCGCGGGCGAGCCCATGCCGAAGCAGACCGTCGAGGAGCTAGCCGCCTCGCATGAATTTCAGGGCCGGCTCCAGGCGGCGATCGACGAGCTCCCGCTCAAGCTGCGCCAGGTGCTCATCCTGGCGGCAATCGAAGGCTACAACATCCGGGAGGTTTCGCGCCTCCTGGGACTGCCGGACGGCACGGTGAAGTCGCGCCTTCATCTGGCCCGAAAAGCAATGATCGAGAGGTTGAAATGGATTGCAGGCGATTCTCCGAAAAGTTAGCCGAGGCAGCGCTCGAGCCGGGTGATGTCCGCGATGCCGGTTTGGCGGCTCACCTGACAACCTGCGCCGTGTGTCGGCTAGATTTGGAAGCGCAGCGGCGGCTGGCGCAAGCGATGGACATCGGCTTGACGGCTTCTGTTTCCGTGAGCCCTTCACCAGCCTTTGCGGCTGGAGTGCGCGCTCGCCTGGCAGAAGAACCCGCGCCGCGTGCGTCCTGGTTTTCCGGCTGGGTCCCGGTGACTGCCGGAGCGCTGGCCGTTGTTGTGCTGATGGCCGCGTGGTTTGCGCGCCGCGAAGCGCCCGGACGAACGCCGCGGTCCGATCAGGCAACGATCAACAGTACGGTTCAGCGGCCTGTGGGTGGAAGCGGGGAAAGCCAGGTTGCTTCGACCGCACCTATAAAGCCCGGACGCGCGCTCCAGACGGGGCCAAGACCTTCGACCTCCGTACGACATCAGCGGCGTCGTGACCCGGAGGTGATTGTGGCGGCGGGCCAGCGGGAAGCCGTTCTCCGTTTCTATGCTGCGGTCCTCAGCGGTCGTACCGATGCGACTTGGGCGCTAGAGGAAATGAAGCCTCTCGAGGTAGCCGAACTAAAGATTCCTCTGCTGGAACCGGCAACGAGTGAGACGCGCTCGCCGGAGTCTGAGAATTCCAATGGACTGCTGTTCTAATCTTAAGGAGAACGTGACATGAGATGCTCGCGAATATTTTCAGTGGTTCTGGCAGGTCTTCTGTTGGCCGGTTCAGCCAGTGCGCAAGAGAAGCCCAAGGCGGCCTCCGAACAGAAATCAATTACTCCGTTGCGGGTCCAGGTTGTCTTCTCGGAAACCGAGGGTGAGAAAAAGACCGCCAGCATGCCCTACACATTGTTGGTCAGCTCGGGCGCCGTGCCGTCACCCACTTCGAGTCTGCGCATGGGATTGCGCATCCCGATCCTGACTGAGGGGAAAGAATCAAAGATTCAGTACACGGATGTGGGTACCTATATTGACTGTCACAGTATTTCGGTGGACGAAGGCCGGTTTCAGCTCTTCCTTTCGTTTGAACGCTCTTCAATCTTTACTACCAGCGGCGAACGGAAACAGGGAGTCAAGGAGGAGGACATACCGGCGAGAGCTGCGCAACCAATTATTCAGAACTTTCGTGGAAGTCTGAACCTGCTAATGCGCGACGGCCAAACCGTTCAATCTGTCGTGGCGACCGACCCTTTGAGCGGACGCGTCCTGAAACTCGACGTCACTTTAACTGTCGTGAAGTAAGGTTGGAGAGAAGGGCGAAGAAAGGCGTGACTTCCATTCGGGTCACGCCTTTGTACTGATGCGTGCGGTTTACGGGCAGCGGAACGGGCTGACCGCGTTGCAGTTGGTAGTCTCCGGTTCCTGATTTGCCAGAAGCGCGGCGATGGCCGTGGTTGCCCCGGCCAGAATAATAGCAAGAATCAGCACCCTGCGGGCCCCGTGCCGGCCAGGGGGAGCAGCTTGCGGGCTCGCCGTTTCAGCGAGCAACCGAATCTCCACGCCTTCGCCCTCTCGAATCGTCCTCAGGCTGCCGTCAGATGCCAGCCGAAGATTCAACCTGCCCTTTTCCGCTACGATCAAAGCGGCATCTAAGCCGCGCATCTGAACGATGCCGACCACCGGCCCAGCATCCGCAGGACGTATCGTGGCCTCGCCCAGCACCGCTTCGACCGTTGCCCTGTCCGTCGAGCGGAAGGCCACGCCTCCGCGCTCGATGATCACCTGAGTGCTGGCGCCGGATTTCGCCAATTGCACCTGGCTATTTTCGGCCAACTGAAGAAGACCGCCATCGGGCAGGGCGATGCGAGCAGCGCCGTGAGAATCGACGTGTATGGTGTCGCCGCTGAAGAGAGTTGAGCCGGGCGTAAGCCGCGCGCCCTGAACGTGGGTAAACTCGCTCCGAACAACTGTTCCCACAACCGCTGGATTGGCCCAGGCTGGGAAGACAAGGAGCAGGGCCAGCAGGCCTGCTAAAGGCTTTCGTAAGGACATGGGAAGCGCTCCCCCCTGCCGTGCAAGTTCTTGAACTTGCACGGCTTCCGTTCCCGCGGCCTCATGCTAGCAAATCACTTATCGTTGTCAAGCCACTGTTACACTCGGATTAACGCCATAAGCACATCTCTCCACTCGTGCTCGTGTAGGTTTGCTCATGCATCCTAGGCTCCTCGCAGAATTGAGGCCAGCGCGGGTTCCAGCTGCGGGGAGTCAAAGGTGTAGCCCAGGCTTTGCAGCTTCCTGGGAAACACGCGTTGGCTGGCGAGCAGCAACGCTTCCGCCATCTCGCCCAACAAAAGTCGCAGGCCAAACCCCGGCACCGGAAGTAATGCCGGGCGATGCAGAACGCGCGCCAGAGATTTTGTAAACTCCGCGTTCGTCACCGGATGTGGAGCGACGGCGTTGACCGGCCCGCGCACCGAGTCGTTGCCGACCGCGAAGCGCACGATCGAGACCACTTCCTTCAGCGTTAGCCACGACATCCACTGCTTTCCTGAGCCGATTCGTCCTCCCACTCCGAGGCGGAAGGGAAGTACCATGCGCGGCAGGGCTCCGCCGTGGCGCGCAAGGATCACGCCAAAGCGCAGCATCACCGCGCGCGCACCGAAACCCTCTGCCTCTGCCGCGGCTGCCTCCCATTCGCGTGCCAGCTCCGCCAGAAAGTCGTTTCCCGGTGGACTCTCTTCGGTGAGTTGCTCGTTACCCCGGTTTCCGTAATAGCCAATCGCCGACGCAGAAAGAAACACTCGAGGAGGCTGCTTGAGCTTGGAAAAGTTGGCGACCAAAAAGCGCGTCGCGTCCACCCGGCTGTCATAAATTTCCTTCTTGCGCGCCTTTGACCAACGTCCTGAGGCAATCGAGACTCCTGCCAGATGTACAATCGCGTCTGCTCCTTCAGCGGCCTTGGCCTCAAACTCGTTGCCCTCCAGATACCAGCGCACCGCCCCCGGCTCGCGCACCGCGCGTGTGCCCGCCCGAGCCAGTTTGTGAACGGTGTGCCCTTCGCTGGCGAGCGCGCTCGAAAGCGCCGTTCCCACCAGGCCGGAAGCGCCCGAGATGAGAATTCTCATGGGGATTCCCTCGAAAGGATGTGCAGGCCGACTGCCCGTCCCACACGGTACGGCGGTCGCGGTCGGAGGTCAAGCCATCGGACAATCCGCTCCCTGCTTTCTTCCTTGAAGGAAACGAAACTGTTGAATTGTGCGTCGGATTCGAAGCCCCATCCTGCGGAGTTGTGATGGCCGGATGCGAGTTTTGATGAGAAAATTCCTGTTTGGCTTGGGACGATACCAAGAAGAGGCTCGCTGAGCTGGCAAAGGGTTTGAAGACGCGTGTGGCGTACTATCGGGCTGTTTACCACGATCCTCGAACACCGCTGCTGGCGCGGGTCCTCTTGTGGCTTGCCCTGGCCTACGCCTTGCTTCCCTTTGACCTGATCCCCGATTTCATCCCTGTCATCGGGCATCTTGACGACGCCATCATTATTCCGGCTCTGGTCCTGCTAGCCATGAGCATGGTTCCCGAGGCGGTGAGCGAGGAGCACCGCCGCGCCATGTCGTCCCACTGAGAAACGATGGGGCTACTGGCTGGGTAGCAAATCCCCATTGCGGAAGCTACAATGCCAGTGATGCGAGTCCGCGTACTTTTTTTTGGTCGCCTGAAGGACATCGTGGGTCGTGCCGAGGAGGAGACCGAGCTCTCCGAAGGTGCGCGTGTCGAAGACTTGTTCACGCGTTACGGCAGCCGCTTTCCGGACCTCGACCGTTTCCGTTCGTCCGTGGTTGCTTCCGTGAACCAGGAGTTTGCGGAGTGGAGCTCGCCGCTGCGCGGAGGCGACGAAGTGGCTTTTCTTCCGCCGGTCAGCGGCGGGGCCGACACCATCGTTGCGAACGACGTCATCGAGCTGGTGCGCGAGCCGATCCGCGGAAATGAGTTGGTCATGCACGTGAAAGCCCCCGAAGACGGCGCGGTGGTGGTCTTCGATGGAATCGTGCGCAACCATTCCGACGGACGTGCCACGAAATATCTTGAGTACGAGGCCTACGAACCGATGGCCCTTGCCAAAATGCGCGAAATTGGCAATGAAGTTCGACGGAACCTCTTCATTCACCGCCTGGCCATTGTTCACCGGCTGGGACGACTGGAAATTGGCGAGACCAGCGTGTTCATCGCCGTCAGCTCGCCGCATCGCCGCGCCGCCTTCGATGCCTGCCGCTTTGCCATTGATACGCTCAAGCGCACCGTGCCCATTTGGAAAAAGGAATATTTCGAGGATGGCGCTGTCTGGGCCGAAGGCGAACTCCCTGCCGTGAAACCAATTGCTCCTCACAGCGAATCCAAGCTCTGAATGGCCCCTCTAGCTCAGCGGCATCTGCTCGCAAACTTGTTGGTCTCAATTCCTTTGCTACTTGCCACGTTCTCTGGGATCGGGCTGGCGCAAGGCCCGCCAAAGAGATCGGATTCGCCCCCTCCCGCGGAGCAGGGTCGCATCCGCGTCACCGTCAATCTTGTCTCCGTGCTTGCGAGCGTGACGGACGGGCAGGGGCGACCCGTGCCGGACCTGCCCCGCGAAGCGTTTGAGCTCTTCGAGGAAGGACTGCGTCAGAAGATCGAGGTCTTCGAACCCGAAACGCAACTCCCGCTCGATTTGGCGCTGATGATTGACGGCAGCCTCTCCACCTTGAAAGAGCTGCCCTTTGAGCGCGAAGCCGCGGCACACTTTATCCGGCAGGTGGTCCGCCCGGGAGACCGGCTGTCGGTCTATGAGTTTGCGGACTCGGTCACGCAGCTCACCGGTTTCAGTTCAGACGTGCCGGCCCTGCAGGCGGCGGCGCGCAGAATCGAGCCGGGAGCCGGCACGGTGCTCTACGATGCGGTGTATCTTGGTGCCCGCGCGTTGGGCAAGCTGCCGGCGGGCCGCCGCCGTGTGATTGTCCTGGTGACGGATGCCGGAGAGACCACGAGTCGCACCGACTTTGACGCCGCGCGTCGCGCTGCTTTGGATGCAGAGGCGCTGCTCTACACGATCCTGATTCGCCCGGTTAAATCGGAGAGCGGACGCAATACCGCCGGCGAACATGCCCTCGCAACTATCACCGATTCCACCGGTGGAGCAATGTATTATCCTGAGGACGTGACCGAGCTGGATGCAACGTTTGACCGCATTGATCGCGAGCTGCGTACCCAATACCGCCTCGCTTACTATCCCGAGCCGCGCCCGCCCGAGGGCAGCCTGCGGCGAATTGAAGTCCGCGTCAAGCCGCCGGAGACAGAAAAGGACAAGGGCGAATACCTCGTGCACCACCGCAAGCTCTATCTCACCTCGGGCCCGCCGTAGGGAGGGCTTCGTCTAAGCAAACCCTATGAACTCCTTTCTTCAGGTGGCAATCGAGACCGCACGCGAGGCCGGCAACATCTTGCTGGCGGAGTTCGACCGCCCGGCTCGCATCACCTACAAGGGTGACGTGGACCTCGTCACGCAGGCCGACCAGCGTGCCGAGCAGGCCATCGTGGCGCGGCTCCGCAGCCATTTTCCGAAGCATACCGTTGTAGCCGAAGAAGGCGGCGGTCACGAAAGCGCTTCCGACTATTGCTGGTATGTGGACCCCCTCGACGGCACCACGAATTTTGCCCACGGCTATCCGTGCTTCGCGGTTTCGATTGGCCTCGCTGAGAAAGGCGAAATCCTTGTTGGTGTTGTCTTCAATCCTGTGAGCGGAGAGCTGTTTTCCGCCGTCAAGGGCGAAGGCGCCTTTCTCAACCAGAAGCCGATTCATGTTTCGGCCGTCGAAGCGCTCTCCACCAGCTTGCTGGCCACCGGCTTCCCCAGCCACAAGCGCACGCAAAATCCCAACATCTATTACTACTGGGATTTCACTTTGCGCTCTCATGGCGTGCGTCGCGATGGGTCAGCGGCTCTCGACCTTTGCTCCGTAGCCTGCGGCCGCTTCGATGGTTTCTGGGAATTTGGGCTGAAACCGTGGGACACCTCCGCGGGAGTGCTCATCGTCCGCGAGGCAGGAGGCATGATCTCTGACTTCAGCGGCCGGCCCTACCGTCTGGGCGGCCCCGAGGTGCTGGCCTCCAACGGTCGTATCCACACAGAAATGCAACACGTCGCCACCGACATCGCCGAGCGCGCCGCCGCAAATCCGCTCTAGCAGCGGGCCCAAACCCTGTGCTACGCTCCCGCACTCTTCTTCACCTCGGCTCGACCGCCGGATCACCGTCTGATGACTGATTGCTGACTCCATGCGCGTTGGTGACCTCATTCGCCGCAAGCGCGACTCCGCGGAGCACACCCGCGAAGAAATTGAACACCTGGTTCAGGGCTATACCCGCGGCGAAATCCCCGATTATCAGATGGCCGCCTGGCTGATGGCCGTTCTCCTGCGCCGCATGACTCGCGCCGAGTTGGCCGCGCTCACCCACGCCATGCTGCGCTCTGGCCAGGTGCTGGATTTTTCCGACTTGCCGGCCAAGAAAGTGGACAAACACTCCACCGGCGGCGTCGGCGACAAGACTTCGCTGGTAATTGCTCCGGTCGTAGCCGCGGGCGGATTGTATGTCCCCATGATTTCCGGCCGCGGGCTGGGTCACAGCGGTGGAACACTCGACAAGCTCGAATCCATCCCCGGCTTCAACGTCAACCTTTCGCTGGCCGAATTTCGCCGCGTGCTCGCGGCCTGCGGCTGCGCCCTCATCGGCCAGACGGCCGAAATCGCTCCCGCGGACAAAAAAATCTATGCCCTGCGCGATGTCACCGGCACCGTCGAAAGCCCGTACCTGATTTGTGCCTCGATCATGTCCAAGAAGCTGGCCGAGGGCATTGACGCGCTTGTGCTCGACGTTAAGACCGGTTCTGGCGCCTTCATGAAAAAAGAGGAAGACGCCATCCACTTGGCGCAGTTGATGGTCGAGACGGGCCAGCAGATGGGCAAGCGCATCGTCGCGCTGATTACCGATATGAACCAACCACTCGGCCGCGCCGCCGGCAACGCGCTCGAGGTGCAGGAGTGCATCGAAGTGCTCAAGGGCGGCGGACCGGCGGACCTTTGTGAGCTTTGCCTCGAGTTGAGCGCTTGGATGTTCTACCTGGGTGGCCGCTCCGCCAGCGTCGAGGAAGGGAAGAAACTGGCCGCGGAAATGATTGCTTCCGGCCGCGCCCATGATAAATTCCGCGAGATTGTTCGACTGCAGGGTGGTGACGAGCGTGTGATGGACGACCCGTCGCACTTGCCCCGCGCGCGGCAAACGCTGGATGTACCCAGCCCCGCTGATGGCTTTGTGGGCGCGATGCAGTGCGAACAACTCGGCACCGCGTGTGTTGTGCTTGGCGGCGGCCGGGAAAGGAAAGAGGACTCGATTGACCACGCAGTCGGGCTTGTCTTTGACAAAAAGGCGGGCGACCGCGTGCGCCGCGGCGAAGCGTTGTGCACCATTCATTACAATTCTGAAGAACGGTTGCAGCGAGCGAAGCCGTTGATTGAAATGGCGTACCGAATCGAGCCGGATGCACCGCGTAGCCTTCCCCGGCTGATTCAAAAAGTGATTGGCGAGTCAAACTGATTGGAGGAGGCAGGGATGATGCGATTGACGGGAATCCTGGGCCTGCTGGCGATGTTGGGGATTGCCTATGCCTTTTCCACGAATCGTCGTGCCATCCGCATCAAGACCGTGGTCTGGGGCCTGAGTTTGCAAATCGTTTTTGCCTTGTTTGTGTTGAAGGCCGACGTCGGCCGCTATGCCTTTCAGCGCGCCGGCGACGCCGTGAACTGGCTGCTCCATTTTTCTCGGGCAGGTTCGGAATTTGTCTTTGGTTCGATTGGCGGCGACAACTCCTCGCTGGGCTTCATTTTTGCCTTTCAGGTGCTGCCGACCATCATCTTCATTGCCGCGCTCTTTGCCTTGCTCTATCACTTCGGCATCATGCAGTTCATCATCAAGCTGGCCGCGCGTTTCATGACCTGGCTGATGGGCGTCAGTGGCGCCGAATCGCTCAACGTTGCCGCCAGCATTTTCATGGGCCAGACGGAAGCGCCGCTGACCATCCGCCCCTATCTGCCCACGGTTACGCGCTCCGAGCTGATGACCATCATGACCAGCGGCATGGCCCACGTCTCCGGCGGCATTATGGCTGCCTACATCGCCTTTGGCGCCGAGGCCAAGCACATCCTGACCGCCGTGATCATGACCGCTCCGGGCACAATCCTCATGGCCAAGATGTGGGTGCCGGAAACCGAGCAGCCCGTCACCGCCGGCAAGGTCGAGCTGCATCGCAGCGAAGAGGAGAAGCAGGAGAATTTCCTCGGCGCCATCGCTCGCGGCACTTCTGACGGCCTGCACCTCGCCATCAACGTTGCCGCGATGTTGATTGCCTTTCTGGCCCTGATTACCCTCACCAACGGCATCCTGGGCGGAATTCACAATTGGCTTGTCGGAGTTGGCATCGGCTGGTTCCCCTCAAGCCTGCAACAGATTTTTGGCTGGGGCTTTGCGCCGGTGGCCTGGCTGATCGGCATCCCCTGGCACGACTGCGTCAACATCGGCAACATCCTGGGCACGCGCATGGTGATCAACGAGCTGGTGGCGTTCAAAGACCTCGGTGTGCTAAAAGCCGCTCTCGACCCGCGCACGTTCACAATCGCCACGTTTGCGATTTGCGGCTTCGCCAACTTCAGCTCCATCGGCATCCAGATTGGTGGCATCGGGGCACTGGCCCCCAACAAGCGCAGCGAGCTCGCGAAACTGGGCATTCGCGCCATGCTCGCGGGCACCATGGCCAACCTGATGTCCGCCTCGATTGTGGGCATATTGCTGTGAGCCCACGGTCAAAATCGCGGTCAACGCGCGGCGATGAATTCGCGCAGGCCGAACGCGCCGCGCAATTCATCCTGTCCAAGACGAAGTTGCGGCCGCGCATTGGACTGGTGCTGGGCTCGGGGCTGGGCGCCTTTGCCGATGAGTTCAGTTCGGCCACTCGCATTGACTACAAGAAGATTCCCAGTTTCCCGCACTCGACGGCCATCGGCCACGCCGGCCGAATGGTCATCGGCAAAGTGGGAGACATTCCCGTCGCGGCTATGCAGGGTCGCGTGCATTTCTACGAAGGCTACGCCATGCGCGAGGTCATCTTCCCGATGCGTGTCTTTGCGCGCATGGGCATTCGCGCCGTCATCTTGACCAACGCCGCCGGCGGCATCAGCCGCGACTACAAGCAGGGCTGCCTCGTCGTGATCAGGGACCACTTGAATTTGCAGGGCACCAACCCTTTGATCGGTTTGAACGACGAGCGCTTCGGCCCGCGCTTCCACGACTTGTCGCACGCCTACTGGAAACCCTATCGCGAAGCCGCACTGGCCGAAGGCCGCCGCCTCGGGATCGATCTCCACGAAGGAGTCTATGGTGCGCTGACCGGGCCGAGCTATGAGACTCCCGCGGAAATCCGCATGATGCGCACTCTCGGCGCCGATTTGGCCGGAATGTCCACCGTTCCCGAAGTCATCGCCGCCCGCCACATGGGCCTGCGCGTCTTGGGAATTTCCTGCGTGACCAACATGGCCGCGGGCATGCTCGATCAGCCCATCCATCACCAGGAGGTGCTGGACACCGGCGAGCGCGTCAAAGGACAGTTCGTCGCGCTGTTGCGCGCCGTGATCCCGCACATCGCGAAAGACGTGTCGTGAGCCAGACTAGAGGCATCTCAGCATGACTGAGTACGAGACTCTGATCGCCGCCGCCCGTAAGGCCCGCGAGAACGCCCATGCGCCCTTCTCCAACTTTCGCGTTGGAGCAGCGCTGCGAGCCTCGTCTGGCCGCATCTACACCGGCTGCAACGTCGAAAACTCCACCTACGGCCTCACCGTTTGCGCCGAACGGGTGGCCATCTTCAAGGCCATTTCCGAAGGCGAACGCGGCTTCGATGCCATTGCGGTTGTCACGCAGACCGACGTGCTCACGCCTCCCTGCGGCGCCTGCCGCCAGATTATCTGGGAGTTTTGTGGAGACATTCCCGTCGTACTTGCCAACCTGCAAGGCAAGTCGGAAGTTCTCAATATGTCCGCACTTTTCCCCCGCCCCTTCGATTCTTCATTTTTGTAATGCGAAAGGCCGCGTGAGTGCCATGCGAATCAAGATAACCGGGAATTCTCCAGCAGGGACGCTTCCTCTCCGCTTCGCCTCGGCGTTTCTTGGTCTCTTGCTCTGCTGTGCCTGGATTTCGACGGCCGCGGCGCAGACCCGGCGGCGGCCCAAAGCCCTGAAGAAGGAATCGGTGGACCTGCTCGTCACCGGCGGCACCATTGTGACCATGAACGCCCGCTTCCGGGTATTCGATGACGGCGCCGTCGCCATTCGCGGCGACAAAATCGTCGCCGTCGGGCCCAGCAACGAGGTTGCCGCTCGCTACACCGCCGCGCGCCGCATCCTGGCCGGTGGGAAGCTCGTCCTGCCCGGGCTGATCAACACCCACGGCCACGCCCCGATGGTGCTCTTTCGCGGCATCGCAAACGATTTGACCCTGCAGGATTGGCTCGAGAAGTACATCTTCCCCGCCGAAGCCCGTAATGTGACCGAAGAGTTCGTTATCTGGGGTACACGCCTGGCAGCACTGGAGATGATTCGCGGCGGCACCACCACCTACGTGGACATGTACTATTTCGAGGATGCCATCGCTCGCGAAACCAAAGCCGCCGGCATGCGCGGAATTCTCGGCCAGACCATCATTGATTTCCCCGTACCGGACGCCAAGACTCCCGCCGATGCTTTTGCGCGCACCGAGGAATTCCTCAAGCGCTGGAAAGGCGACCCGCTGATCCGGCCGGCCGTCGCCCCGCATTCGATCTACACGGAATCGAAAGAGACTCTGCAATCCGCCGCTGAACTGGCGCGTCGCCACAAAACGCCATTGCTCATCCACGTTGCCGAAACCAAGCGCGAACTCGACGACAGCCTGGCCAAAAACGGCATGACTCCCGTAGCCTACCTGGACAGCCTTGGCCTGCTCGGCCCCGACATGCTTGCCGCTCATTGTGTGTGGGTGAATGACGCCGACATCGCCCTTCTGGTGAAAAACCAAGTTGGCTGCGCACACAACCCCTCGAGCAACATGCTCCTGGCCAGCGGCGTTGCCCCTGTTCCCGCCATGCTGAAGGCCGGCTTGCGTCTCGGTCTTGGCACCGACGGCGCGGCAGGCAGCAACAATGACCTCGACCTCATGGAAGAAATGGACCTCGCCGCCAAGCTGCAGAAGGTTTCGCGCATGGACCCGCAGGCGCTCGAAGCCCGCCAATCCCTGGCCATGGCCACGATCGGCGGCGCTCGTGCACTTCATATGGAGTCAGAGATCGGCTCGCTCGAAGTGGGGAAAAAGGCGGACCTGATCGTGCTGAGCCTGAATGCCCCGCACGCCGTTCCGATGTACGACCTGTACGCTCAAATCGTTTACTCGCTCAAGTCGAGCGATGTGCAAACGGTTGTCATCGGCGGGAAAGTGGTGATGCACGACCGGCAGGTCCTGACCTTGAATGAAAGCGAAATTCTCGCCCGCGCGCGCGAGTTTCGCATCCAGGTGAAGCACTCTTTGACGGCCCCCGCCAAATAACCTTTCTACCTCATGCCTCTTCTGGCTAGCTGCCCTGGCGGACTTCTTTTCTCTGTCGTTGCAGCCGGATGGCCATGGTGCGTAGGGTATCAGGGATATTCTTGTTTGACGTCAGCATTTTCAGGTCCTGCGCCGTC
>Ga0247727_10010011_pt1 | contig 16922 bp, 14 predicted proteins | sample WisWelCaveWW1625_FD_202498 | JGI IMG/M metagenome (GOLD analysis project Ga0247727, IMG submission 202498) | Biofilm microbial communities from Wishing Well Cave, Virginia, United States - WW16-25 | ecosystem: Environmental > Aquatic > Deep subsurface > Groundwater > Cave microbial mat | place...
TTCGGCTTCTTTCATAAATGCTGCTTTGCGGCGTATGCGCGATTGTGGTCGACTCATTTTCTGTTTCTCCTGTTACCACAGTTTACCCTTTTCACCCTTTTTCTACCCTGACTTTTGCGCTATACCCTACGGCATTGCGGTAATCTGCTACGGACAATATTGCCCGCGCCGGGCTTACAATTCGATACCACAATACGGCATCAATCTTGACTGTCACGCTGTCCCTGGTAATTGTTTCCTGCCGTTCGATAGGAACGGTCATGGTTCGAATGTCAACTTTTCTCAGTCGCTCAATCCCGGGAATGATCCAGTTCAAACCCGCGTTGATATTGCGAACCACTCGTCCCAATCGAAATACAATGCCGCGCTCGTATTCCTGCACAATTCGCAAGCCCGAGAATATGAACAGCAAAACTGCTATAACTGCGATTCCACCGCAGAACCAACTTAAATCAAACATACTTTTCTCAATATCTTGGGTAAAATTCTCTGATTAATGTACGCCAAATGCACGCCCAGGTTTCAGGTAGAATTTGTCAACCTGAGGATTTGCGGATGCTCATCCAAACATCAAAGTGAGCGCTAAACAACCTCAGCCTTTCAATTCATATTTCCCAACGATCGCTTGAATCTCCTTCACTTGCGCGTCCGTCAACGGACCAAACTCCAGCGCGCCCGCGTTGTCCTTTACCTGTTTCACAGACTTGAATCCGGGGATGGGAATCATGCGCTCATCCAACGCCCAGATATACGCCAGCGCGCCCTGCGCCATTGATCGCCCGTTGGAGGTAAGGATGCCGCGGATTTCGTCCACGAGCTTGAGGCGCTTGACGATTTCGGGATCGGAAAAATCGGATCGCGACCTTATGTCGTTATCGGGGAATGTGGACGTTGAACTGAACTTGCCCGTCAGAATCCCTTTGTTGAGCGGATCCTTGTTGATGCCAGCCAAGTCAAAATCCGCGCAGACCTTTCGCATTTCGGCGTTATCATAGATGGCGTTCAAACGGAATTGAATGGAGGCGCAATGCGCGCCGCTCGCTCCGCTCGCAAACTCGCGGGCGCTGTCAACGATGTCCGTGCTCCAGCCATAACAGCGGATCTTGCCCGCAGATACCAACTCCTCCAAAACAGATTGCAGTTCCAAAGCCAGTTTGGGATCGTAGCCTCCATCATGCAATTGATAGATGTCAATGTGATCGGTCTGCAAACGGCGCAGGCTGTTCTCCACATCTGTCCGTACGTTCCTGATGATCTGATCGGAGTCGCCGTAAACCGTTTTCTTTTCCTCGTTGACGATATGCCCGAACTTTGTGGCGATCGCAACTTTATCGCGTTTACCCTTCAACGCGCGACCCAAAACGACTTCGCTGTGACCCGCCCCGTAATTCGCGGCGGTGTCGAAGAAATTGACGCCCATATCCATTGCGGCATGAACCGCGCGAATCGACTCTTCATCGTCCGTATTTCCCCATCCGGCAGGATATGGCTCTTTCCCCGGCTGATCCCATGTCCATGGACCGCCAATCGCCCAACACCCCATACCCAACGCGCTGACTTCCAATTTGCTTTTGCCCAAAGTTCGTTTCACCATGTCGCATCCTTTTTGCTTGAAGTCGTTTTCTGATTTTACACCTTCGCAAAGAATCAAAAAGGGCGAGCATCCTCAGGGAAGCCCGCCCAATTCTCCAATCTCTAATTCTCCGGTCTCGGTAGGCTTGCTACTCGACTACCAGTCTCCAATCTCCAATCTCTTTTTCTACCCATGCCTGCTCATAAACTTTTCCATCCGATGCAACGCCTCTTCGATCTTGCTGTACTCCGTCGCGTAGCACATGCGCGCAAACCCATCGCCGCCAGGACCGAAGGCGTTGCCCGGCACGACCGCGACATGTTCCTCGCGCAATAATTTTTCGGCGAAGTCCTCGTCGCTCATGCCCGAAGCCTGGATGTTGGGAAAAGCATAAAAAGCGCCGCGCGGCTCAAAGGTATGCAGACCGAGGCGGTTGAGTCCCGCGACCAGGAGTCTGCGGCGGCGATCATATTCCGCGACCATTTCCTGCACATAAGGTTCGCCTTGTTGCAACGCGACCAGCGCCGCATCCTGCGCGGTGGTCGGCGCGGACATGATCGTGTACTGGTGAATCCGCACGAGACCCTGGATCAAATCCGAAGGTCCGCAGGCGTAGCCGATGCGCCAGCCGGTCATGGCGTAATCCTTCGAGAAGCCGCCGAGCAGAATCGTGCGCTGCTTCAGGCTTTCATCCAACGCGGGGAAGCAGACGTGTTCAAAGTCGTAGACGAGGCGATCATAAATTTCATCCGAGACGACGAGCAGATCATATTCCTCGGCGATCTTTGCGATCTCAAGCATCACTTCACGCGTGGCGACCGCGCCGGTGGGGTTCGATGGATAACCAATAAAGATACATTTCGTGCGCGGCGTGATCGCCTTGCGGATGTCGGCGGGGTCAATGCAAAAATCATTTTCCTCGCGCGCGGGAACCTCCACTGGGACTCCGCTGGCGAGAATCACTTCCGCTTGATAGGAAACAAAACAAGGCGTGGGGATGATGACCTCATCGCCCGGGTCGAGAGTCGCGACGAAAGTGAGATACAACGCCTCGGAGACGCCCACCGTCGCGATGATCTCGTTGGTGGGATCATATTTCACCCCGTATAACTTCATCAGGTTATCGGCGATCCCCTGGCGCAATTCCAATTTGCCCCAGTTCGATGTGTAATGCGTTTCCCCATTCTGCAATGAACGGATGCCCGCCTCGAGGATCGGTTTCGGCGTCGTGAAATCCGGTTCGCCGATGCCGAGCGAGATCACGTCCTTCATCGTCGCGGCGATGTCGAAAAATTTGCGGATGCCCGAGGGTTTGAGTCCCGCCACCCGTTTCGACAGACGATGCACACTGGTTACTTCCTGCATGGAGCCTCCATTTTTATGTCATTGCGAGGAGCGTTCGTTGCGACGAAGCAATCCCCTCGCGAATGAGGAGATTGCTTCGGGATTTCGACGCTATCGCGTCTCAACCCTCGCAATGACATTAGATAGGTTGCACTACCCATTCATCGGGCAACTCCCGATACGTCAAATCAAAAGCCTGACCGTCGGCGGTCTTCACGCGAAAACCTTTTTCGCTCGGACCGCGCCAACGCGCCACGATCTCGGCAATCTCATAACGCTGTCCATCCCACACCAGCGAAAGCGGACGCTCCGCATATTCCGAATCCGAACGGCATTCGACGTTATCCATCATTTTACGACAAAAGGACTTCGCTGGCGTCGCCAACGTTTAATTGGACGACGCGCCCGTCGCCTCTGCCCTTGACTTTAGCCTGCCTGCCCACCAGCGAGCGACTCAACGCCGCGTCCTTGATCTCGCAACCCGGCTCGAGGATGCTCTCCGCAATCGCGCTATTCTCGATCTTGCAATTCGCCCCAACCGAAGCGTGCGGTCCAATCGTCGAATTAACAATCTCCGCAGTCGGATCAATAAACGAAGGCTCGATTACCTTCACCTGTCTACTTGCATACGTGTCTACTTGTCTACTTGTATACCTGTCTACTTGTCTACTTGTTTCCGCCCCCATCTTCTCCAACAAAATCTTATTCGTATCCAGCGTCGCTTCAATCGTCCCCGTATCCAGCCAGGTGCTGATCTCATGCACGCGGATCTTCGTCCCGCGCTCGATCATGATGGTCATGGCGTCCGCCAAAAAGAATTCGTTTTTAAGAGTCATGTTGCGCTTGAATTGCTCTTCGATGGCGGCGATCAATTCCCTGCCTTCACGATAATAATAGCATCCCGCAATGACGAGGTTGTTCTCCATCGTCTGCGGCTTTTCGATGAAGCGCGTGACGTAGCCGTCCTTGCCGACCTCCGCCACCCCAAAGCGACGCGGGTCCGGTACGGGCATGACCCAGGCGACAGAATCAGCCGTCTCGTCCGCGAGAAACGAGAAGTCGGTTTCGATCAACGTATCCGAGAAGACCATCTGCATCGGTCCGTGTAAATATTCGCGCGCCAGCCACATGGCGTGCGATTGTCCCTTCATTTCATGCTGGACAATATAATGCGCTTTGATGTTTGGATATTTTTCTTTGATAAACGCGGGGATTTGCAGTTCGCCGAGGAACGGACCGACGATGAAAACATATTCAAGGTTATCCTGGTTCGGCATGGTCTTGAACATGTCGAGCAAATGTTCAAGCGTGGTCTTGCCCGCCACGCTGACGAGCGGTTTGGGTTTGCTAAACGTATGCGGGCGCATCCGCGTGCCCCAGCCCGCCATGGGAATTACGATCTTGAAGGTCTCAGCCAAGTTTGACTCCGTCGTTATGGATTTATTGTACCAATAAGACGGAGAATGATGGAGAAAGTTAACCGCAGAGATACTGGAGAAAATAAAATGCCTCCGCGGCGCAGTGTCCCAGTGGTTTGGGTTAAGGGCGTGACGCGCTCGCGTTACGAATGTTCCAAAACGGGATGCGGTATATAAGGCTCTTCGAGCCGTTTCACTTCATCCTCTGAAAGTTTGATGTCCAGCGCGGCAATGGCTTGATCGAGGTGATCCATTTTGGTCGCGCCGAGGATGGGACTATGGACGTAGGGTTTGCTCAACACCCATGCCAGCGCGATCTGCGATCCGCTGACGCCGCGCGCCTCCGCGATTTCGTTGGCGCGCTCCGCGACGGCGAAATCCTCCTCGCGGAAATACAACTGTTTTGCGAAAGGATCGGTTTTCGCGCGCGAGGTTTCGCCTCCGCCTTCGCGCGTACGGTTCTTTGCAAAGAAGCCGCGCGCCATCGGACTCCACGGAATGAGACCGACGCCTTGATCCACGCACAGCGGAATCATTTCGCGTTCCTCCTCGCGATAGACGAGGTTGTAGTGATTCTGCATGGAGACGAATTTTGTCCAGCCGTGTTTTTCGGCGATGTACTGCGCCTTCGAGAATTGCCACGCGAACATCGAAGACGCGCCGATATAACGCGCCTTGCCCGCGCGCACCACATCGTTCAACGCTCCCATTGTCTCTTCGATGGGAACTTCATAATCCCAGCGGTGGATTTGGTACAGGTCCACGTAATCCATTTGCAGGCGTTTGAGCGATTTATCAATGGAATCCAAAATGTGCTTGCGTGAGAGTCCCTTATCGTTGATGTCGTCGCTCATTTGCCCGTTGACTTTAGTAGCGAGGATAATATTTTCCCGCTTCACTCCGAAATGTTTGAGCAGGTTGCCTGTGATTCTTTCGCTTTCGCCCAGCGAGTAGACATCCGCGGTGTCGAAGAAGTTGATGCCCGCATCCAGCGCGCGTTTGACGAAGGGCTTGGCGTCTTCTTCAGTTAACACCCATTCGCGCCATGTCTTCGATCCGTAACTCATCATACCGAGACACAGCCGCGAGACTTTCATTCCAGTTTTACCGAGGTTGGTGTATTGCATGTGAGGCTCCTTGTTGTGATGTCATTGCGAGGAGCGTTTGTTGCGACGAAGCAATCCCCAAATTGACGAGGAGATTGTGTCGCCACGGCGCCACGCGACGCTTCGGGCGAAAGTACATCGCCCTCGCAATGACATGCCGTTAGAGTATTTTCAAATTCGCCAGACTTGCCGATAATCTTTTTATTCCAACAGAGTTAAACGCCACATCCACGATTTCATCGTCGTCTTGAATCTTGCTGTCGAGGACGATGCCTTCGCCCCATGTCGAATGTTTGATGCGCGTCCCGGCGCGGTATTTGGCTTGGGCGATAGAGGCAGTTACCGGCTTAGTATGAAGCGACCACTTTGTCTCAGCAGGCGCGCCGCGTATGGCGCGTCCGGTGCGCGTTTTACCGACAAGCAAATCCGTCGGGACGTCATCCAGATAACGCGAGGGGAAGGTTTCCTCTTGTGAGCCGCGTCCGCCGCGTTGAATCGAGCGGATGAGATAGAGTTTATCCTTGGCGCGCGTGATGCCGACGTAAAAGAGGCGGCGCTCTTCCTCCATTGATTCGGGGTCGTCGAACGAACGGCTGTGCGGAAGGATGCCGTCGTCGAGACCGACAATGAAGACCGCGCCGAACTCGAGTCCTTTCGCGGCGTGGAGGGTGAGGAGCGTTGGCACGTTGCCCTCGGCGATGGTGTCCTGATCGGAGACGAGCGCAACGTTTTCGAGGAACTCGTCGAGCGGGCGCGTGGAATATTCGAGCGCGAGGCGTTTGAGTTCCTGCACGTTGTCCCAACGGTCTTCGCCTTCTTCGGATTCGTCGTCAATGTATTCTTTATAACCGAGGTCTTTGACGATGCGGTCGAAGAGTTCCGGCACGGTGAGCGTTTGCGACGCGACGCGCCAATTTGCCAACATGCCGCCGAAGTCTGCAAGGGGGATTGTAGAGCGACCTGTGAACGATTCCCAAAATGGAGATTCTTTGCCGCGCGCCAGATCAAGGAGGATGTTGCCGGGTTGTATTTCGTTTTGACGCGCGACCAGATGTAACGTAGTGAGCGTCTTTTCGCCGATGCCGCGCGGCGGGACGTTGATGACGCGGTCGAGGCTGGCTTCATCAGAAGGGTTGTGGACGAGGCGCAGGAAGGCGATGATGTCCTTGACTTCGCGGCGTCCGTAGAATCGTTGCGCGCCGACGAGACGATAGGGAAGCCGCGCTTGTAAAAATGCTTCTTCAATGAGACGGGACATCGCGTTCGTACGATACATTACCGCGCAATCGCCCGGCTCGAATTGACGCGAGGCGACGAGCTGCGCGATGCTGTCCACAACGAACGATGCTTCGGCGTAATCATCGGGGGCTTCGTAGAAAAAGATTTTTTCGCCCGCGCCGCGCTCGCTGAACAATCTTTTCTTGCGCCTGTTGCGAGCGCGGTCAATAACGCCCATCGCTGCCTCAAGAATGTTTTGTTTGGAGCGGTAATTTTGTTCGAGCAAGATGGTTTGCGCGTCAGGGAAGTCTTGTTCAAAGCGCTGGATGTTTCTCCAGTCAGCGCCCCGCCATGAGTACACACTTTGATCTTGATCGCCAACGCAAAACACATTCCTATTGATGGAAGCGAGTTGTTTTATCAGCGCATATTGCGCGAGGTTGGTATCTTGAAACTCATCCACAAGAACATGGCGAAACCGTTGAGCATATTTATCGCGCACAGAAGGGTTATCTTCAAGTAAACGCGCGGTGTAAAGCAAAATGTCGTCAAAATCCACGGCGTTGCTGGCGACGAGTCGCTTTTGATATTCGGCGTACACGCGCTTCACCACTTCATCGCGATAAGTCTGTGTCGGGTAATCGTCCGCGCCGATGAGTTCGTTTTTTGCCCGGGAGATCGCCGCGTGAACGCTGGCGGGGCGATACAACTTCTCGTTGATATTCAACTCGCGGATGACGTTTTTTACGATCCGTTCCTGGTCGTCGGTATCGAAGATGACGAAGTTCGATTCGATGGGCAAACGTTCCGACTCGCGGCGCAATATGCGCGCGCAAATCGAGTGGAACGTGCCGAGCATGATTCCCTCGGTGGCTTGGTCGGGCAAAAGACGTTTGACGCGTTCGCCCATTTCCTTCGCGGCTTTGTTGGTGAACGTGACCGCGAGAATCTGCCACGGGCGAACTCCCTCTTCCGCGATGAGGTACGCGATGCGCTGAGTCAACACCCGCGTCTTGCCTGACCCCGGTCCTGCCACGACCAAAATGGATCCATTCCCAGCTGTGACGGCTTTTTTTTGCTGAGGGTTGAGTTTGTCGAGGAAATCCATGAAAAGGCTTGTGTTGAGCTTGTCGAAACAATGAAGGATGAATTATGAAGGATGAAGAGTGAAAAGCAGTGAGCAGTTATCAGTAATCAGTTTGGCGGCGCGAAGAAAGCTGAAAGCGACGCCCGTCCTGAGCAAGTCGAAGGGAGGAAAGATAAGCGCCCCGCAAGTCTCTGCTGTGAAGCAAACCTGCGGGACGTGCGTCGCCGTGGCGACATTTACCTGTCTACGTGTTTTCTTGTCTACTTGTGTACGTGTCTACTTGTCTACCTGTGTACTCACTACAACTGCGACGTGCAATTCGGGCAGCGCTTGGCTTTGATGGAAATCGTGGTGAAACAATGCGGACATTCCTTCGTAGTCGGATCCGCGGTGGGAGCGGGTTTTTGCATTCGGTTCATCGTCCGTATGATCAGGAAGATGACGAAGGCAATGATGGTGAAATCAATGATGCTCTGAACGAAAGAGCCCCATTTGACAACGGCTGAGCCAACTGTGAGGGCTTTATCAGCGAGATTGATTCCGCCAAGCAAAAGCCCGATGAGCGGAAACAGCACATCGTTCACGAGCGAGCCGATAATCTTCCCGAACGCGCCGCCGATGATCACGCCCACCGCCAGGTCAATCACGTTGCCGCGCATGGCAAAATCCCTGAATTCTTTTAGCATGGCGATCCTCCGAAGAAAAATTTACTTGCAAAGGTATTTTACTGTTGGAGTATGAGGCTGTCAACAAAATGGTAACAATTCTCATCATGTCATTGCGAGTAAATCCACAGCGAAAAGAGTCGCTGTTCATAGCGTCCCCTTTGGGGAAAGTGAAAGAAACAAAAGAGTCATGTCGTTGCGAGGAGGGCGTTCTTCCCGACGAAGCGTCGCCGTGGCGCCGTGCGACACAACCTCCCTGCAACAGGAGACTGCTTCGCTCCCTCGCCGTTTGAGGCTCGGGGCTCGCAGTGACATTTGTTCCTTAGTAGGGCGCTCTTCCCGAAGCGTCGCGTGGTCCCGCGACGCGCGGGATGGCGACACAATCCCCCCGTTTCTCCGAGGAGACTGCTTCGCTCCCTCGCCGTTTGAGGCTCGGGGCTCGCAGCGACATGTTCAAATTGAGAAGAGAATTGCTACAAAATAGAAGGATACGGCGCTTTCTCCGGTGAACCGATTTGAAGTCTGGTTTCGAGCAGTTCTTTAGAACTGTTTTTGGCGGAATTAGTCGAATTAATTAGGGGCGCGTGAGTGTTAGAGTTGACGGTAAATCGGTATTAGGTATAATCTAAATGGGTATCGCCACAGCCTCAAATTGCGCGATGGTGAATCCAATACCAACCGACCATGCCGATATTGTAAAGGTCTAAAGATGGCGAAATTCCCCTTATACATGAAAGGAGGCGCTTCGGTTCCCTGTATGATTTAAAAAAATTAATCACTTGATCGTACATTCATAAATTCAAAAACAATCTTTTTTCTGGAGGAGAAAAAACATGTTACGTAACCGATTGATGATTGTTATGGGACTGCTCGTCGTAGCGAGCGTGATCCTCTCCGCCTGTGGCGGCGCGACTGCCACACCAACAGAAGCCCCTCAAGCTACTGAACCGCCCGCCACTGCGGTGGCGACCGAACCGCCGGCGCCTACTGCTGCGCCAGGCACCACACGCAAGGGGGGCTGGCTTGACGAGATTGTCTTCTCGGTCGTTTCAAGCGATCAGGCAGTAACCCAGCTTCAGGCCGGCGCGATTGATCTATATTCTTCCGGGCTTTCCAGCGCCGATTTGAAATCAATCCAAGACGCCGGATTGAATTTCACAAAACAAAACGGCTTGTACTACGATATTATGTACAATCCTGCTGAGTTTTCGACCGGCGAATTCAACCCGTTCACTAACCATAAGATCCGCGAGGCCACAAACTGGCTTTTTGACCGTGACTATATCAACCAGGAAGTATATTCCGGCGGCGGCTTGGCGAAATACTTCGCTATAACAACGCAATTCCCTGATTACGCGGATTTGGCGGATGTGGCGCGGAGGCTGGAAGGCAAATATGCCTATAACCCGGATAAAGCCGCGGAAGTTATTACCGCTGAAATGGAGGCCATGGGCGCGACCAAAAACGCCGATGGGAAATGGGAAGCTAACGGCAAGCTTGTTACCCTAGTTTTCCTTATCCGCCCTGACAGCGACGGTACCCGCCAACCGCTTGGTGATTATGTCGCCAATCAATTAGAGTCCGTTGGTTTTACGGTGGATCGCCAATATAAGAAGTCTTCAGAGGCCGGTCCTATCTGGCAAGGCACAGCCGCGGATGGCCAATGGCATTTGTACACTGCGGCATGGTCAGCCACAATTATTGACCGCGACCAGCGGAATCAGTTTCAGGAAATGTACCTGCCCGCCAGCGCTCAAGGCTTGGATGTGATGTTGTCCAATGCCGCAGATCCGGCCTTCATCGAACTTGGCGATAAACTTGCCAATGGCAATTATGCCAATTTGGATGAACGCCGCGAGATGATGGTAGAGGCGATGGAGTTGTCGCTCGAAGATTCCCTTCAGGTTTGGCTGATTGACGGCAAAAACTATGCGCCCTATACAACAGATGTGGCGGTTACCTATGATCTTGCGGCTGGCGTGGAAGGCGCTCAGGTTTGGCCCTACACGGCGCGCTTTGTGGACCAGGAGGGCGGCCAACTTAGAATGGCGACCAACGATCTGTTTACACAGCCCTGGAATCCTGTGGCTGGAAGTAACTGGGCATGGGATCAAGGCGTTATTCGCGCGACAACCAGCGGCGATACAATGAACGACCCCTTCACTGGCCTGTTTTGGCCCCTGCGCATTGAAAAGGCTGATGTGGTCATCCAAGAAGGCCTTCCGGTTGGACAAACTCATGATTGGGTCAATCTAAGTTTTGAACCGGAAATCCAGGTACCTTCCGATGCCTTTGTAGATTGGGATGCAACCAATCAAAAGTTCATCACCGCAGGCGAAAAATTCCCTGACGGCGCAACTGCGAAGCGCAAAAGCACTGTTTACTATCCTGCCGATTTGTTCCAGTCTGTGAAATGGCATGATGGGAGCAATGTTTCTGTTGGCGACTTCATAATGTCGTGGATTATGCTATTTGATCGCGCCAAACCCGAAAGTGTTTTGTACGACGAAGTGTATGAGCCAAACCTGACTGCTTTCCTCGATACTTTCAAGGGCTTCCGCGTGGTCTCAACAGATCCGTTTGTCTTTGAGTATTACAGCGACGCAGTTAATCAGGATGCGGAGTTGAACGTTACCGGATCTTGGGCGACCTACAGTTTCGGGGAGGGCAGCTGGTCGCAAATTGCGATTGGTAATCTTGCCGAGACCAATGGTGAATTGGCGTGGTCAGAGGATAAGGCAAACAACAAAGAGATTGAATACCTAAGCTTTGTCGGCGGCCCAAGCCTCGAAATCCTCAGCGCGAAACTCGATCAGGCTGAAAGCGAATCTTATATTCCATTCGCTCCTACCTTGAGCCAATACATCACTGCGGACGAAGCCGCCACACGGTATGCGAATTTGAAAGCGTTCTACAACGAGCATGGTCACTTCTGGCTGGGGACCGGTCCTTACATGCTTGACAAAGCGTTCCCCACCGAAAAGACCTTGACCCTTAAGAACTTTGCCGACTATCCTGATACCGCAGACCGCTGGTCCGGCTTTACCGAGCCCAAACTTGCCTCGGCTGAGTTGGATGGATCCGGCCTGGTGAAGATTGGCGAGGAAGCGACTTTTGATCTGTTTGTGACATTCAAAGACGAGCCCTATCCTCAGGATGAGATCAAATCTGTAAAATTCCTGCTATACGACGCCACGGGCGAGGTCGTTATGGTGGGAGAGGCAGAGGCTGTTGGCGATGGACAATACAGTATCGTATTGCCCGCTGACATCACGGCCCAACTTGCGGCTGGTTCCAATAAGCTGGAAGTGGCGGTTGTGCCTTTGACTGTCGCGATACCAGCCTTCACCAGTATCGAATTTGTGACATCCCCGTAAACATCTTTTCATACTAAAATAGGGGTAGGGAGCGCTCCTTACCCCTATTCATATTTGCGCTGGTTATCGTATCAGGAAAGGCGTTTATTATGACAAGCGAAATTCAAACAATATCGCCTGCAATACAAACAAAACCAAAGTCCGGCTCGAGTACTTTCAGCCGTGTATTCCGTTATTTCCTGCTGAGGTTAATTACCTTGTTTGTAACTGTCGTGATCGGCGTTTATCTTACGATACTGATCGCTAATATGGGCGGTCATGTGGACAACATTATGCGCTCGGAAATTCGGGAGTTTATCAACGCCCAGGTAACGGCAAACCCCGCCAATCGCGATCTGTTGCCTGAGAAACGCAAGGAAATCGCGGAAAAATTAATTGCAGCGAAGGAGAAGCAACTGGGGTTGAACACGCCTTTTGCAATACGCTCATTTCGATATCTTACCAATGCCCTTTCGCTAAAATTGGGACGGTCGTTGATCATGACAAGCGATAACGGCTCAAAAACCGTCCGGTTAATTATATTGGAGCGTTTGCCCGCGACCCTGCTTCTCATGGGCTCGTCAAACCTGTTTCTGTTTTTTGCCAGCCTTTTCTGGGCGTTAACTTTATCAAGAAATTACGGCAGTTTTTGGGATAAACTGGTGATCGCGCTTTCCCCAACGTCGGCGGCGCCTCCGTGGTTTTACGGCATCTTTTTTATTTTGATATTCGCGGCGGCGTTTAGAATCCTGCCGTTTGGCGGAATGGTGGATGCCCCGCCTCCTGATGATACGATAGGATATTCCTTGAGCGTCCTGGAGCATCTTATCCTGCCTGCGTCCGCCCTGATTTTCAGTTCGCTTTTCATCAGCATATACAATTGGCGCACGTTCTTTCTGATCTATTCCAGCGAAGATTATGTGGAACTGGCGAAGGCAAAAGGTTTGACGGCGCGCGATATCGAACGCGGCTATATACTGCGCCCCACTTTGCCAACCATTATCACAAATTTTGCGTTGCTCGTCATAGGTTTGTGGACGGGCGCGATTTTTACAGAAACAGTGTTTTTGTGGCCGGGGCTTGGGCGTACATTGTTTCAAGCGATCGGTTTTTTCGACACCCCGGTGATCGTGGGTTCCACCATCATATACGCTTATTTGCTTGCCATAACCGTACTCCTTTTGGATTTTGTTTACGCGTTGGTTGATCCCAGGGTAAAGGCGGGCGGCGGAAATTAATAATGAACGCAATCAAAAAATCGTTTCGTGAAATTTTGCAATATCCGTCGGCGATTGCCGGACTTGTCGTCGTTGTGTTGTTCATAGCGGTCGCTGTTTACGCGATGATCGCCATTCCTTACAATGAAGCGATTACCCTCTGGCGCTCTGGCGAGGATGTGTGGTATCGAAATCCCAAGTATGCATCCCCCGCATGGTTCAATTTGTTTTCAAGAAAAAAACTCCCCGAGTCCTTTGCCGTCAATACGATGGATGGAGGCATGGAGAAAACAGTTGTCCCCGGAGATCAAGACACGTCCACCATAAGCGTCAATTACAAGTTTAATTATTCCTACGACAGTTTCCCTCAGGAACTATTGTTATATTTTGATTCAACCTTTGTTGAGAAACAACCTTTTGTCTCCATCTTAATGATCGCCCCGGATGGAAGAGAGATACGTATTGCCGACTTCGGCGTGGACGCAAAACAGACATACCGATTCTCCCAGGATGAAAAATTGGCGCGTCGTTTAAAAAATACCGATGCGATCATTGGTATTTTTGCAGATCCTGCCGGAGATACCGCGTCCCCCGTCCCGCTAAAGGGAGAATATCAATTGGCGCTTACCGGCGTTACGTTTGAAAAAGACGCCAAATTAGAGGTCGAGTTTGTCATGCATGGACAGGTATATGGGCTGGCTGGCACGGATCACGCCCGCCGTGATTTGGTGGTGCCCTTATTGTGGGGCGCTCCCGTCGCGCTGGCGTTCGGGTTGATTGCGTCGCTAGGCACGTCCGTCCTGACGATGATTATTGCGGCGGTAGGAGCCTGGTATGGCAATTGGGTGGACGAATTAATTCAACGCATCACTGAAGTTAATCTCGTGCTTCCATTCTTTGCCATACTTATTATGATAGGAACGCTTTATTCCCGCAGTATTTGGGTAATTCTTGGATCGACCATCCTGCTGAACATATTTACAGGCGCAATAAAAGGATATCGCGCTATTTTCTTGCAGATCAAGGAGTCGCCTTACATTGAGGCGGCTCACGCTTATGGAGCCACCAATCTGAGGATCGTGTTTGTGTATCTTATTCCTCGCATGATACCCTTATTAATTCCGGGGTTGGTATCCTCTGTGCCAACCTTTGTTTTTCTTGAAGCTACCTTGGCTGTAGTGGGATTGGGCGATCCAGTTTTGCCCACGTGGGGAAAGATCATTGAAGATGCGAATTCCAACGGCGCGCTGTATAAGGGGTATTACTATTGGATTCTGGAACCGTCCGCATTGCTTATGGTCACTGGTCTTGGTTTTGCCATGCTTGGATTTGCCTTGGATCGAATCTTCAATCCCCGCCTGAGAGGGGTCTGATACATGCCCAAGGACAAATTATTACGCATCGAGAATCTGGTTCTGCATTTCAAAACAGGCAGGGGTCCCGTCCGAGCGGTGGATGGCGTCTTCTTCGAACTTGGCTATAAGGAGGCGGTCGTCATTTTGGGCGAATCGGGGTGCGGAAAAAGTTCGCTTGCCAAAGCCGTCCTGCGTCTGTTGCCGCGCAACGTCGAAAAATACGACGGCAAAATCTATCTGGAAGGCAACGAGATCATGGGGTTGGATGAGGAGGAATATCGCAAGAACGTGCGCTGGGTGAGGATGTCGCTTGTGCCGCAAGCCGCGATGAACTCGCTCAACCCGGTGATGAAGGTGGGCGACCAGGTGGCGGAACCGGCGATGGTGCATTTTGGCGTGAAGAAGGAACAAGCCCTGAGCGAAGCCGCGAAAATGTTCCAACACGTGGGCGTGCCAGTAGACTTCCTTGATCGGTACGCGTTCGAGTTAAGCGGCGGGATGCGCCAGCGCGTCGCGATTGCGATGTCGCTTGTCACTGCGCCCGGCGTGATCATCATGGACGAACCGACATCCGCGCTGGACGTGTTGACGCAGGCCAATATCTTCAACGTGCTCAAGCGCCTCAAACAGGAATTGCAGGTCAGTTTCGTTTTGATCACGCACGATATCGCCACCTCCAGCGAACTTGCCGACCGCGTGGCGGTGATGTACGCCGGGCAGATTGTCGAGGCAAACGACGCGCAGAGTTTCTTCAACGAACCGCTGCATCCTTATTCCCGCATGTTGATGGCAAGCGTGCCGCGCCTGCGCGCCGATGTGGAGCCTGAATTTATTACCGGACAGCCGCCAAGCCTCTTGAACCCGCCGACGGGCTGCCGCTTTGCGGCGCGTTGCCCGAAACGCTTTGCGAAATGTGCCGAGGAGCCGCCCGTTTTCCATGTGGATGGCATGCAGGTAAAATGCTGGTTGTACGAATCATAAATAAAAATTCCCGATATGTCATTGCGAGGGTTGAGACGCGGCAGCGTCGCGCGTAGCGTCCCGAAGCAATCTTCCAGTTTCAACGAGGAAACTGCTTCGCCGAGGGCTCGCAGCGACATTCTCACGTAGAGGATCATTGAAAACGGGTAGAGGTTCTTAATAAGATGACGGCAGAAAAACAAAGGGAAGTTCTCCTCTCGATCAAGGATTTGCACGTATGGTTCGAACTGCGGCGTTTCGGTTTCGGCCACGCGGGATATGTGAAGGCTGTGGACGGCGTCACGTTTGATTTGCATTACAGCGACAGCATCGCCATTGTGGGCGAGAGCGGCTGCGGGAAGTCCACGCTTATGCGCGCCATCCTCGGTTTGAACACGCCCATACGCGGCACTATCACATTCGATGGAAAAGACATCGCTTCGTTACGCGGGGAGCAACTACGCTGGTTTCGTTCGCAGGTGGGATACGTCCAACAGGACCCGTTCGGCGCGCTGGCGCCGTTTATGAATATCCAGCGCATCCTGGAGGAGCCGTTGATTATTCACGGCATAAAAAACCATGCCGAGCGCGAGCGCCGCGTGCGCAAGGTCATGGAGGAAGTGCGCCTCAGCCCGCCGGATGACTTTCTGCATAAATACCCGCACATGTTGAGCGGCGGACAATTGCAGCGCGTCGTCATCGCGCGCGCTATCATCCTCGAACCGAAATTGATCGTGGCGGACGAACCCGTTTCCATGCTCGATGCTTCGGTGCGCGTGGAGATCCTCAAACTCCTGCGCGGCTTGCAGGAAAAATACAGGCTGGCGGTCATCTACATTACGCACGATTTATCCACGGTGCGTTATTTCTCCGAACGCGTGTTTGTGATGTACGCTGGAAACGTCGTGGAAAAGTCCGGCGTGAACCGGCTAGTGAAGGCGCCGCTCCACCCGTACACGGCGGCGTTGATGGACGCGACCTCCGACCCGGACGCGAACAACGCGCGCAAGTTCCGCGAACTCCCGCCCGGCGAACCGCCGAGCCTTGTAAAGCCTCCGCCGGGATGCCGCTTCCACCCGCGCTGCCCGAAAAGGATTGACAACCTGTGCGACGTGGAGTTTCCGCCGGAGTTTCAACCCGAAGACGGGCGCCTGGTCGCCTGCTGGTTATACAAATGATCCTCGAATATTGCCTTCATGCTCAAGCCGCCGTCCTCGGCGGCGGGGACGCCGCCGAGAGCAATCGGTTGTATAAATGATCCTCGAATATTACCGGCAGTTAATCGCCGCCGCCGTCATCCTGCTGATGTTCGGCTGTGTCATGCCTTTCCTCATGGCGATCCATGTCGTCGAGTCGACCCTCTTTCTGAATTTTCTTTCCTTCGGCGCTTCGGTGTTGGGATTGTTCCTGGGCGTGGCGGGCGTTGCGGGAGCGAAGGTTGTGCAAAAACACCGGGCGAATAAGGATAACCCATACAAATGACCTTTTGAAGGAACGGGAACAAAGCGCGGGGTTTGATCCAGGCTTGATGGACAGGATCAATTTTTCCCGACGCGTGAAGCGCTGTCCCGCGAGCGAAAGGGGGATCGAAAGGCGGGTCTTATCCAAAAATTATGAAGAGAT
>Ga0247727_10010012_pt1 | contig 16922 bp, 13 predicted proteins | sample WisWelCaveWW1625_FD_202498 | JGI IMG/M metagenome (GOLD analysis project Ga0247727, IMG submission 202498) | Biofilm microbial communities from Wishing Well Cave, Virginia, United States - WW16-25 | ecosystem: Environmental > Aquatic > Deep subsurface > Groundwater > Cave microbial mat | place...
AGCCACGGAGTTGAACGCCAAGCTGGTTCTTCTTGATGATCGCAAAGCCAGAAGGGTTGCCGCCAAGATGAAAGTAAAAAGAATCGGCACGATAGCGCTAATTTTGATGGCTTATCGAAAAGGCCTGATAAAAGATCTACCTGCAGTTTTGAAAACGGCAAGACAAAAAGCATTCCGAATCAATGAGCGTGTTTTTAAACGCTTGAAAAAACAAGCCTAAAAACTGGGACACAGCCAAGGTGCCTACATCAGAAATTTAAAAACTTGGGACTACCTATAATTGTTTGGTTTTTGCTATTGTGGTAGATGATCGTATTTCGGCAAAAGCAAAATACGTCTGAGCAAAAGACATTTGGGTGTCATTTTACAGATTGGGCTGCGATTTTCACCACCTAAACTGAAGGGCGTTGCAGGAATCGGTTAATTTCAATATTACTTCACAACAAAATACCGGAGGAAATATGGAAACCAAGATTAAGTTTTTGCTGATCCTGTTCGGTGTTACTCTCGGCCAACTGAAGTCGCTTGGACGCAAACACAGGTTCCACCATCTTCGGAAGATAGGTGGCATTACAACAAAGCTTTGACAAACGCACCCGCGACTTTCGTGAAATCTCATCCACCTCGGCTGACAACGAATTCTACCCTTTTTGAAACAACTTCGGCGCCTTTGATAAAACTAAATACGTTGCCCATAACTTTGCAGGATCCAACGCCAGAGATCGGTGAGTGGTTCGGCTACAACGTTTTGATGTCTGATCTAAACGGCGATGGTCATGCGGATGCAACAGTAGTAACAGCACTCGATAAAAATTCTAACAACCCAATTGTGTTTGTTTATTTCGGGCCAACTTATTCTTCATCTGCTGTGATAAACTATCCAGAATCGGACTTTTCTTTTCAGCTTTTCGGACGAGTATTGGCAGCTGGTGACCTTAATAATGATGGGATCAACGACTTGATTGTATCAAACATCCGCTCGATAGTAAATACTCTTACGGCTGGCAAAGTTTTCGTGTTTCTTGGTGGACGGCCATTTGACACAACCAGTGACTTTACATTGAATGACCCCTTGCCGGAAGATTCTGAACAATTTGGCGCCTCGATGGTGACGGGCGATATTAACGGCGATGGTATTGACGATTTGGTTGTTGGTGCTGATGTGGACGATGCAGGAAGTTCAAGATACAATGGTCAAGCTTTTGTCTTTCTTGGCGGCAAACCGTTTAATAGCACGGCAGACTTCATTTTGCACGATCCAGCTCCAGAACCTCTTGCTGCCTTTGGCAAAGCCATGACAATTGGCGATGTGAATGGTGATCGGAAAAAAGATATTATTATCGCTGCGCCTAACTCCGAGGTGGGAAGTGTCGAAAATGCCGGCCAAGCTTTTGTCTTTCTGGGCGGATCATCTTTCGACATCAATGCGGATTTTACGCTCCAAGATCCAAACCCCAAAAGATCCGAGGCATTCGGTTCGTCAATTGCTTCCGGTGATCTGAACGGCGATCATATCGATGATATTGCCATTATGTCCGGCAGCCAAAGCTCCGCATCAAAATACCCGGAGGTACGGATTTACTTTGGCGGTTCTCCGTTCGATACGTTAAGCGATGCCACATTGATAAACCCAATTCCTAAAAACTATTCATTGTCTTTTGCGTGTGGTGATATTAATCAGGATAATTTTAGCGATATTATCATGGGAGTCGATAACGCTATTGTCAATGGCTATGATTGGGCTGGCAAAGTCTTTGTTTTTTGGGGAAGCTCATCGTTCGATACGAATGTCGATGGAACATTATTAGATCCCAATCCCGAAACCGATGCGCGTTTTGGATTAGCAATTAGTATTGCCAACCCTCAAGGAGATCTTCTGGTGGGCGCATTTAGTTCAGCCGTTTTCGCGCCTGGTCAACGAACATTTTATGGGAGATACCAGGCCGGTATTGCTGTTAAATTCACTATCTCTCTTAATGGTGCCATCATTGAGCCTTTCTCTATAGATTTCAATGGCAGAAGTTCATCTGGAAGTAGCGCCAATTGGACAAAGAATTATCCAGTTCTGCCCATTGTCAATAATCGAGTCAGTTATAGAACTGCATCAGATGTCTTTGAAGGAACATTCACGACACCCGATCTGCTCGAAGGCACGGTTTCCAGCCGTTTCTTCATCATCGATAGAACTTATGAAACCGGACTTTTGAAATTTTACTCCAAACGCGGCGGCGACGCTGGAGAAGCTTTTGTGTTTTCAGCGCCGGTTGCCACTGCGATTGCACTCGAAAATGGCGCTTTAAGCAACTTGCCTGCGGATTTTGAGCTGCAGCAGAATTATCCCAACCCGTTTAATCCTTCGACAACTATTGAATTTTCGCTTCCTCGTTCCAGTGATGTAACGTTGAAGGTGTTTGATCTTTTAGGAAAAGAAATCGCCACCCTGGTGGATAAGAAGCTTGCTGTAGGCCGGCACAAAGTGCGTTGGGATGCCGGTGAAGTGGAAAACGGCATTTATTTTTACCGGCTCCAAGCCGGTTCGTTTGTGAAAACGAAGAAGCTCATCGTGCTGAAATAGTATCAAATGTAGGCATATCGTGATAAGAGGTAAATATCGCAGTTAATATGAGGCTGAACCGGATGCGGCGAGCCGTGGTTATCATGAATTTGACTTCAGTAGTAATTTGAAGACTTATCTTTCAAACAAATTTTTTCTCGCTCGTCGCGCCGGTTAAGCCGGGCACCGCCTGCAAAATATCCGCATAGATAAAATCAGCCGGACGCCCAAATTCATAATCGCTCGCGTTCGCTATCAGCACCACGACCATATCGTATTGGGGGATGACAAAAATCCATTGATCATGCGCGTCGGCGGCGGTGATGCTGTTTTCTCTAATACTTTTTCATTACAAACGCATACCACCCCGCTTCAAACGCACTCACGCTGATGCCCAGCACAGAAGAGATATCCCCGAACGTTTTGATGAGATCGACCACGTGCTGGCGGCTCCATTTTTCCACGATATATTCGACCAACAAATAGCCGAGATCATACACTTGCGAATTCGTTTGCCAATTGGCGTTTAATTCGGCTAACGTCGGCGGTTGGCCTTCCAACATGTAAGAAAGCCGGCGCGGGTTCACAAATTGGCCGGCTTCAAACAGCGCAACACCCTCCCACAACCAGCGCGGATTGTTGGCGACTCTCGGCTCGATATGCAGCGTCACGCAATGTGTAAATTCATGCACGGCAATAGCGAGCATTTCATCGAAAGCCCGATTCAGCTCCGGACTGTTCGGCGACATAATATGCAGCTCGGTGGCACTCGTCGCGATGCCGACTACCCACGACGGCGCATTCGGCATCCCAATCGCCGCGCGAAAGGCGTTGAATGTTGCATAAAAATGCACATTGACTTTCGGCAGGCTCGTCACGCGGAGATCGGTTTTGACGCGTTCGTAGTTGGTTTCCAAATGCTGCACGATCTGCGTCTGATTCTTTTGGTCATTCGCAGTGAAATAAAAATTGAAATGTTCGGAGTTGGTTACCTGATCGGTGTCGGATGAAATCGGTTGTTTGGCGCAAGCGAGCAGCAGGATGAGTGCGAGCACAGGGCGAGAGTGAATTGCGATTTGCATGGGTGAATTTTTTTTCTCAACATGATTCTCTAGTGATCGGCTGAGCTAAAACTGGAGCCCTTCCCCGACTAATTTTTAAACCACCACGAAGACACCAAGAAAAGCTTTATGATATGGGTTTTATTTTTTGTGCCTTCGAGTCTTGGTGGTTAAAAAACTTTTTGCCGGTCAAAGAACTTGCAGAATTTTATTCTGGGTTTGAGCGCGTTAGCGCTGAGTTAGTTATGCACCGCCCGCAAAATATCCGCGTACAAAAAATCAACCGGTTGAATCCAATCGGCGCCACTGTAACCGTTTCCCGTCACGGCGACCACGAGATCGTGTTGGGGAATGATGAAAATCCATTGGCTGCCAGCGCCGGAAGCGGTGATGATGTCGCCGTCCGCATCAATTGGACTGGCACGCCCGCTCAACGGCAAGAGCCACCACAAATACCCATAGTAAACCGGATGGTTGCCCATGTAACCGGGCGCGGCCGCACGTTGGAACGATTCCGTTAACCAGGCTTCGGAAATAATTTGCTGCTCGCCCCAACGGCCGCGGCGCAACACCAGCAGGCCGAGCTTGGCCAGGTCACGCGCTTTCAATGAAAGTCCGCCGCCGGTGTGCGGCAGTCCGTCGCAGCCCGATCGATACCAATATTCATTTTGAATGCCGAGCGGACCAAACAGAACGCGGCGCGCAAACTGATCGGCGAACATTTGCGTGGCAAAACGCAACATGCCGGAGAGCGCGATCACACCGCCGCTGTTGTATTGCCAGCGCGTGCCCGGGGCTTCGCGCATGGGCCGGTTGAGCACGAAGGGTACCCAATCGCCGCAGGAATTATTCAACGCCTCCAAATGCGAGCCGGCATACGGCTCTTCGGTCCAATCCAATCCGGTTTGCATGGTGAGCAGATGCCGCAGCGTCATGCTGGTTTTGCGCGCATCGACATTTTGCAGATTATAATGCTCCGAGAAAAAATTCACGATCGACTCATCGACGCCGCGAATGTTTTGCCGCTGAATCGCCGCACCGATCAACAGCGAGGTGACGCTTTTGGTCACGGATTGCAGCGTGTGCACGTCATTGCGATTGGAGCTGTTGAAATATTCTTCCACCACGAGACGATCATGGCGCAAAATAAGCAGGCTGTGCAAATTGCGAATTGCATTGGTTTGCAGACGCTTGAGCAGTGACGCCAAAATGTCTTCATCCAGCGCGACGTCGCGCGGCCGCGCAGTTTGCAAACCATCATTAAGCGACTCCGGTGCAGTGAAAGATTCCGGCGCAGTGGCCTGCGGCGAGTCGCAACCGAAGAGCAATAGACTCACGAGTATCGCCAGGTTCACGCGCGCACCAAAGCGTTGAATTCTTTTCATTAAAAATTTCTCTTGACATTGGCTGTAAGATTTTGCTTAATATGGCCGAAAAATCAATATTCGCGTCTTCCGTTTTATACGCGCACTGATCCGGAGAATGGTTGAAAATAAGCCGTACAATTCACTCTAATGTTTTAACAAACCATCCCGCCTGATCGGGAAAAGGAGGAAAAATGGATATTAAAAAATGCACGATCGCAACGGGCGCCGTCTTCGTCGCGACTTTTGTTTGGGACATTCTCTTCCACGGCATGTTTTTGGGGCCAAGCTATTATCAAACCAACGCGGCGACCTTCGTGCAGAGCCAGGAATTCAATGTCTGGCTCCTGGTTGGCGAATTGATCCAATCGAGCTTGCTGGTCTATCTGTGGACGCGGGTCATGGGCAGCTTTGGCGGCGGCGTCAAGGGCGGCGTACAGTTCGGCGTGCTGGCGCAATTGTTTCTCAGCATGCCGGCCGCGATGTATAATCACATGTTCATCAACGGGTTTCCGTACGCGTTATCATGGCTCTGGGTGGTCGGCGCTTTGATTCTCGGCGCGATACAGGGCGCGATTGCGGGCGCGATGTACAAACCGTCGATGAGCGGCAGGACGGCGTAAAATTCTAAGAAGGCATTCGACAAGTTACTGATCGGCCATTGGTGTGCGTGAAATCTCGTCATTGCCACAATTTTATATGGCCGGTCAGGCGCGCGTTCCAACTTTTCAAATGCGCGCTAAAACGTCATTGGTAAATCAAATCCCCGGCTGTGCAGATGCAGCCGGGGATTTTTGTTTAAACCGAAAATTTTCAAGCTTCGTTTCAATTACCGCGGCGAGGATGGGGAAAGCAAATTATTTTTAGAGTGTCGCGCGAGATACGATTGCACAAAGGTTTTCAATCGGAATATGAAGGTAGCACATGCCGGCGGCTTCAGTCAATTCGCGATCCTTCCTCAATCCGTTACGAAATCGGAAACACAAGTTTGGTTTATTGCGCGGCCGCGATGCAATACAAAAATTTCTTGCCGCGCAAATAAATCTCGTTATCCACCAGCGCCGGCGAAGCATCGACGCCGTCGTCGAGTTTGTTCGTGGCCAGCACTTCGAAGCTGGCGCTGTTTTTAAGCACCATCGTCGTGCCGTCGCGGCCAACGAGATACACGCGACCGGCGGCGCCGACCGGCGAGGCATAGATATTCGCGATGCTGTCGAGACGTTGCCGGCTGTAATGCGGCTCGCCGGTTTTGGCGTTGAAGCACGAGAGAATGCCGGTGTTCACTTTTAGAAAATACAGCTTGCCGTCATAAAGCAGCGGCGAAGGCACATACGGGGTGTCCTGATCATGTTTCCAAACCACCGCCGCGGAGTTGCTGAGATCGCCCTTCGCCTCTGCCAGCCGAATCGCATACAACGCGCTGCCGCGAAAACCGCCGGTGACATAAACCATGCCTTCGGCGGCCACCGGTGAGGGAATGGCGTTCAAAGTCGTGCCGCTGTTTTCCCAAATCAAATTGCCGTTGGCCAAATCATAACTGCGCACGCGATTGGTGGCGTTGGCGATGACCTGCGCCTTGCCTTCGTGCAGAACAACCAACGGCGTTGCCCACGTGGTAGGCTCCTCGCGATTGGCGCGCCACAACTCCTTGCCGCTGCGTTTGTCCAGCGCGACAATGAACGAGCCGTTTTCATTATCCCAATTCACCACCAGCGTGTTAGCGTGCAGCGCCGGCGAGCTGCCTTCGCCGAATCCGTTACGCGTGGTCATGTCGCCGAGATCTTTTTTCCACTGCAATTTGCCGCTCATATTATAGCAGTAAATGCCGCGCGAGCCGAAGTCCGCAAAAATATGCTCGCCGTCGGTGATTGGCGAATTCGAAGCCCAGGTGCCGTCCGGATGCGTGCCTTCGTGCGGCAGCGCTTCAATCGCTGTTTGTTGCCAGATGACTTTTCCATCGCGGCGCGAGAGCGCGAGCAGCACGAACTTTTGCACGTTGGTCGGCGTTATGCCGCGGCGGCGAGAATCAGCGGGTTCCGGTGTCGCCGGAGCAACGGCCTTGTCCGTGGCAATCGCTGTGGTGAGGTAAACCTGGCTTCGACAGTCATAGGGGTGATTTTTTAGAAAAAGGCCAATTTTACGCACGGCTCGCGTGTTTCACACAGGAAACCCGTAGGCACACGTTTTGTGCATGATCTCTTGACTGCAAAAAATTTTCTTGCTATCTTGTAGACATGTACATCCGAACGATTTCACGCAAAAACAAGGACGGCTCGAAAATCACCTACGTCCAACTTGCGCACAACGAACGCGATAGCGAAAAAGGCCACGCGAAGGCGACGGTTCTTTACAATTTTGGCAGAATTGAAGACCTTGACGTTGAACAACTCAAACGCCTGGTCAAGAGCATCTCTCGATTTCTGCCTCCCGAAGACGCCCTTGAATCCCAAGTGCTGTTGAAGCATCGCGGGAATAGCTTGAAATGGAATTGGACGCGTTCTTTCGGCGGCGCGTACCTGCTTTCGGCTCTTTGGCAACAACTTCATTTTAGTGACCTGTTGGAAAAACGCGTCTCCAAACGACAGTACCGAACGCCGATCAGCCAGGCGATTTTTGCTATGGTGGCCAATCGTTGCTTGGCGCCTTCGAGCAAGCTGTCGATTACCGAGTGGGTTGAAAAAGATGTTTTCATTCACGGCATTTCGACGCTAGAAGTTCAGGTGCTTTATCGGGCCATGGATTTTCTGCTGACGCATCAAGCGGCCATCGAGCAAGAAGTGTATTGGGCAGTGGCCGATTTGTTGAATCTCGAAGTGGATTTGATTTTGTACGACACCACCAGCACCTATTTTGAAACCGAAGTCGAATCCGAACTCAAGAAGCACGGCTATTCCAAAGATAAACGCGGTGATTTGCCGCAAGTGATTATTGGTCTGGCGGTGACGCGCGACGGCATTCCCGTGAAGCACTGGGTTTTCCCAGGCAATACGATGGACATGTCAACCATCGAACAAGTGAAAAAAGATTTAGTGGCCTGGCATTTGAGCCGCGTGGTTTTTGTGCATGATGAAGGCATGACTTCGGCTTCCAATTTACAATACCTGCAACGTGGTGGCGGCCATTATATTGCGGGTTGCAAATTGCGCAACGGCGAAGCCCGCGCTGAACAGGCTTTAAGCCATAAAGGCCCTTATACCACCATTGACGAGCATTTGTTTGCCAAAGAAATTATTCTCGGTGATGGGGCAAAACGTAAACGCCTGGTTCTCGTGAAGAACACGCAAGAACAAAAACGTGCTGAAGAAACGCGCCAACAGTTGATCCGAACGCTGGCAGAAAAAATCAAGCCCTTGAATGATCGCAAAAAGAAATCATCGGACAACAAAGCGTTGCAGACCTTGAAAGCACACCGTCTCTATGGCAAATATCTCCTCGAACTCAAAGATGGGCGTTTGAAAATTGATCAGGAAAAATTTCAAAGCGAAAGCCGTTACGATGGCAAATATTTATTGGAATCTAGTGACGATACCTTGAGTCTTCGTGATATCGTTTTAGGGCATAAACAACTCTATGACGTCGAACAGGCCTTTCGCACACTCAAAACCACTTTAGAGTTGCGGCCCAATTATCACAGCCGCGATGACCGTATCAAATGCCATATTCTGCTCTGTTTCATGGCGTTGGTGCTGGCGCGAATCGTTGAGCATAAAACGAAAAAAAGTTGGTCGCATGTCCGCAACGAAATGGCACGCCTGCACTGTGGCGAATTTCAAATCGAAGCAAAAAAATTTCAGCAATTGACCGAACTCACGACGGAACAAAAACAAATTCTCAAAGAACTCAATATCAAAGAGCCCAGCACCATCGTAGACATACAGAACGTCTAACTTCGTAGTAACACGACACCATCTACGAAGGATGCTGTAGCTATAGGTTTAATAGGCGTTTGCCTATTATTTTTTATCCTACGACTGTCGAAGCCAGGGTAAATGCGGTCGCCCCACACAATCGGCGAGGAGCTGCCCTTGCCGGGAATTTCGATTTTCCAGCGGATATTTTTTCCTTCGCTCCATTCCAGCGGCGGCTTCGCCAATGGCGCCACGCCGGTGGCCGCGGGGCCGCGCCATTGCGGCCAGTATTTTTCGTTGTTTGAGGACGGATTGGCCGTCAAGAATAGAATGGCGATCAGAATGGCGAGTGTCATGCTGGTGATTCCTTCCATTAAGGTTAAAAACGATTGCAACAAGATTATCTCGACGAAACTGTATTTGCAATCTATAAAAATTTTGCTCAAAGTCTATAACTTTTTCTAATAAAATTTTCCCGGGTCGAAATGGGACTTCCCTTGGGTGGCATCGTCCAAATCTGGAAATGCCAAAAAATTCATTTTGTTACGAGCGCGAGGATTGTTAAATTGAAATGATCCCAATAGGGTGAATCATGAAAAGGATGTTCTTCTCTTTATTGCTCGCCGCCTTGATGAAGGTTTCATTTATTTATCCGCAGGAAAAGGCGCGCCTCGCGTGGGTGCGACACTCAAGCCCGGAAACAAGCGCAAATAATGATCGCGCCGCCGATATGGCGGTTGACGATTCCGGCAACGTTTATGTTACCGGCGCCAGCCGGGGGCCGGCGACCGGCCGTGATTATGCAACGATCAAGTATGGTGCGGCAGGAACGGAACAGTGGCTGGCTCGCTACGCGGGCCCTGCTGAATCGGAAGACCTGGCGACAACAATACTGGTCAATAATGTGGGAGAAATTTATGTCGCCGGAATAAGCGGCAGCGCCAATGTTTTAGTCAAATATAATCGGCTCGGGGTTCAACAATGGCTCGCGAGTTTGAACAATAAAAGCAGCCTGTGGGATCGTAAACAAACCAGCCTGACGTTTGATCAGCGCGGCAATATTATACTCTTTGGCGGCATCACGGATAACATCGCCGCCCCGAATGCGCTCAATTTAAAAACATTTTTTGTGACGGCCAGATACAACAACGCCGGGGTCCAACAATGGGCCGCACACAAAACCGGTTTGGGCATTATTGGGGATAATAAGACGGCCGCCGTCGTTGACAAAGCGGACAACACCTACGTCGCGGGAATAAGACAAGGCGAAGGTGCCTCGACTGTCAATACCGTGATTAAATACGACATCGCTGGGCAAGAGACATGGGCCGCGCCGTTTACCGGCCCTAATGGCGAGGGGGCTTATCCCAATAGCCTAACGGTTGATGATTGGGGGAATGTGTATGCCACCGGCAAAAGCGCAAATTTTTTAACGATAAAATACAACGCGGCCGGGCAAAAACAATGGTCGGCGCAATATGGTGACGCCGGCGTTTTTACCGAACCGGAGTTGGGGCCGGTTGCCGTGGCCCGCGATCAAGCCGGCCATATTTATCTTGCCGGCACGAACCGGCATGAGCGGAATCAAACCGATTATGTCATCATCAAGTATGATCCCGCCAACGGCAAAGAGATTTGGGTGAGGCGCTACAATAAATCAAACTTTGATTATGCGAAGGCAATGACTCTCGATACAAACGGGAATATCTACGTCACCGGCCGTTGCCATGACGTGACAACGGGATTTGATTTCGTTACGGTCAAATACAATCCCGACGGGGTGTTGCGCTGGACCGCGCGCTATAATCATCCTGCCAATATCAGCGATACGCCGGCAGCTATTGCTGTCGATGCAGCGGGCAATGTTTATGTTACCGGCAGCAGCAACGACAGTGATAATGAACATGCGGTCGGCAGTGTTTACACCACCATCAAATATGCGCAAGTCCCCAATCAAGCGCCGGCGATCACCTCGACGCCGGACACGCTCGCGGCGCTCAATCAGCTCTATCAGTATCAAATGATCGCAACCGATGCTGACGGCGACTCTTTGCATTACGCGCTGTTGCAGGCGCCGAGCTGGCTGAAGTTCGATATCAAAACCGGTTTGTTGCAAGGCAAACCCGCCAACAATGATCTTGGCGTCACGCTGGTGATATTGCAAGTTAGCGACGATGGCGAAGCCAAACAACAGCAAATTTATAAACTCCACGTCATCCCCGGCAGCTATTCACTTTCTCAAAATCATCCTAATCCTTTTAATCCTTCCACGACCATTCGTTACGCCCTTGCACAAGCCGGGCACGTGACGCTGAAAGTGTACAACCTGCAAGGGCAGGAAATCGCCACGCTGGTGAATGCGAACAAACTCGCGGGCGAATACGCCGTCAACTGGAATCCGCAAAATGTTCCCAGCGGCGTGTATGTGTATCGCTTGGAAGCCGGGGAGTTTACTGCCACAAAAAAATTAATCTTGCTTCGGTAAAAAATTTTCTATAATAATGTTCAAGGAAGGAACCTGAACGGCTGCACGAATTTCTGCCGCCGTTCGTTTCCTATATTTTCAAGTGCAGCCGAATGCGGGTCGCGATCTTTTCCGGCGAATCTTCCGGCTGCACTTCGAACCATTCGACGCCGTTCATTTTACGAAACCACGTCAATTGCCGCTTGGCATAATTACGCGTGTGTTGTTTGATCAACGCCGCCATGCGGTCGTAAGAAATTTCCTCGCGCAAATATTGAAACGTTTCCTGATAGCCGACGGACTGCAGCGCGTTCGACGCCGGCGAGTATCCCATTGCCGGCAGGCGTTTGCATTCGTCCACTAACCCTTCGGCGAGCATTTTATCGACACGGCAATTGATCCGAGCATAAAGCGCCGGGCGAGACATACTGAGGCCGAGCAAACGATAGGGAAAAGCGGCGGGTTGGCCGTGCTGTTGCCACAGTGCAGTCAAGGTTTTGCCGGTGGCATAAAAAATTTCCAGCGCGCGCACGAGGCGATGCGCGTCGTTCGGGTGCAAGCGCGCCGCGGAGGCCGGATCGACTCGTGTCAATTCTTCGTGCAGCGCCGCACTCCCTTCTTCTTGCGCGCGGCGTTTGAGCCGCTCTTGAATTTCCCGATTAGCGGCTTTGGCTGCAAAAAAACCTTCGAGCAAGGCACGCAGATAAAGTCCGGAACCGCCGACCACCAACGGCCATTTTTCTTGCGCTAAAATTTCGTTGATCACAATGCGCGCCTGCTCGCCATATTCGCCGGCGCTGTAAATTTGATCGGGATTGCAAATGTCAATGAAGTGATGCGGCGCTGGCGCGCGCTCGGCTCGCGTCGGTTTCGCCGTGCCGATATCCATATAACGATAAACCTGCCGCGAGTCGGCGGAAACGATTTCGGCGGAAAAATGTCTCGCCAGTTCCAGCGCCACCGCAGTTTTTCCGGCTCCGGTGGGGCCGAGGAGAATGAGAGCGAAGGGCGGGGATTGTGATCGTGACAACATAAGGCAAAAGCTTTGAACACGGATGACGCTGATGGCACGGATTCGTGCGGATTATTTCATTCTTTCATCTTTTGCAGCCGCTCCAAATCCTCGTCGCGGCCGAGCAGCACCAGGCCGTCGCTGTCTTTGATAAGCTGCGTGGCTTTGGGCACGACGGTCACGCGCTCCGGCACGACTTCTTTAACCATGATGACTTGAACATTATACTTGTTCGTCAAATCCAATTCGGCGAGGGTTTTGTTGGCAAAGGATTCCGGCGGCGCCCATTCGATGATGCTGTAACCCTCGGCGATTTCAAAATACTCCAAAATCGAGCTGCGCTCCAAACGATTGGCGACGCGCTCGGCCATGTCTTTTTCCGGAAAGATCACTTCGCTGGCGCCGACGACATTGAGAATTTTGCCGTGATCTTCGCTAACGGCTTTGGCATAAATCTCTTTGACGCCCAGCTCGCGCAAATAATACGTGACGAGAATACTGGCATCGATACGATCACCGAGGCTCACCACGACGGCGTCGACTTCGGCAATGCCGAGATTTTCCAACACCTCTTTATCGACGGCGTCCGCGATCACGGCTTTTTCCACAAACGGTTTGACGTCGTCGATTTTCGCTTCATTGCTGTCGATGGCCATCACCGACAATTTGCGGTCGGCCAGCGCGCGGCAGAGGAAATACCCGAAGCTCGACATTCCAATGACGGCAATTTTTCGCATACGTTTTGTTTCTGACAAGTTAATCTGAAAATTTTGGTATCCGGATTTTTCGAATTAAACGGATTAAAAATTTTATCCAACGAGAAACGTTTCACTCGCGTATTTGTAGCGACGGCGGCTGGCGGATTTGACGACGGCAACGGCAACGGTGAGCGGGCCGACGCGGCCGAGAAACATGACCAGCGAGATGGCGTACTTGCCAAAATCCGTCAGCGCCGGGGTGACGCCGGTGCTCAAACCGACGGTGCCAAACGCCGAGGTGGTTTCAAAAAGAATTTCGATGAAATGCCGCGGCGTTTTTTGAAAAGCGACGTGGCCGATTTCACTTTCCAACAAAAGAAACGTGAAAAAGAAAACCACCAGCACGGCGAACATGGTCACCGCGACTGATTTGGAAACCACACTATCCGGAATGCGCCGGTGCAGCAGATTCACTTCCTGTTGATCCCGAAATCGGGACCACGCGAGACTGATCAGAACGGCGAAGGTGCCGATTTTGATGCCGCCGGCGCAGGAGCCGCTGGCGCCGCCGATGAACATCAGCATGATCACGAAGAACAACGTGCCGTTGGTGAGCTGATCGAACGGCACGGTGTTGAAGCCGGCGGTGCGCGGGGTGACGGATTGAAAAATGCTGACAATGATTTTCGTGGACCAATTCATCGGTTGCAAAATATTACGGTACTCGAGCAGGAAAAATCCAATGGCGCCGCCGGCCAGCAGCAGCGCCGTTATCATGACGGTTAGCCTGGTATGAAAACTTAATGAGGCAAACGGCCGGCGCGAGCGGCGGAAAATGAAATCGCCGAGATCGTGATAAACCACGAAACCGAGACCGCCGCAAACGATCAACGCGCAAATAATTAAATTGAAATACCAGTCGGCCTGAAATCGGATGAGATTATCCGGATACAAAGCAAAACCGGCATTGCAAAACGCGGAAACGCTGTGAAATAGACTGTAGTACGCCGCAATATTGGGAGAATGAAAATTATCGAAATGAAAATACAACAGGCAGGCGCCGACGGCTTCAATGCCTAACGTGACGCCGACAATGGATTTCAACAGCGCGCCGAAATCGGCCATCGGCTGTTGGCTGAACGTTTCCTGCAAAATATTTTGTCCGCGAAACGAGATGCTGCCGCCGACGAGGACGATGAAGAAAGTTGAAAACGTGATGATGCCCAGGCCGCCGGCTTGAATCGAGAGCAGCAATACGATCTGGCCGAAGCGCGTCAGTTGCGTGCCGATGTCGAAGACTGCCAGCCCGGTAACGCAACTTCCCGAGGTGATGGTGAAAAGCGCATCAACAAATCTGACCGGCGCGCCCGTGCTCGATTGCGGCAGCATGAGGCCGGCCGTGCCGGCGCCGATCAGAAAAACAAAGCTGATCACCAACATGCGCGCGGGGTCGCGAATAACGTGCAGACGAAACCATTTCAACGCCTGGTCGCGCCGGTTGATCAACGGGGCGAGAACGAGGGTGAGTTTTTGATAAAGCGGGTGAATAAAAATTTCTCCAAATGATTCAAACTTTCTCTTGGCAACGGCTAAAAAATTAGTTAAATTTTTGACAAAAAGCAAGAGGGCAGGCTTAAAAAATTGCTGGCAAAACGATTTGCAGCAAGACCAGGGTATAAGGTGCCCAACGGATTGAAAAACGACCAACGGCTATTTCCGGGATTGAATCCCGTCGCGACGGGACGTCGATAAAATTCTTAATCCGCGGAAATTATACACAAGAAAAAAAACTTTATATCCGTTGGCGGTTTTTTCATCCGTTGGGGAATTTAGGCACTAAACGGATAGGCGCATGGAATACAAACTTCGCATCACGGATCTGCCGGAAGATCAACGGCCGCGCGAGAGATTGATCCAGCACGGCGCGGCGAGCTTGTCGGAGGCCGAATTGCTGGCGATCATTTTACGCACCGGCGACGGCCAGCATTCGGCGATTGATTTAGCCCATCATCTGTTGAGGCACAGCCACGGTTTGCGCGGCTTGGATGCGAGCAGCATCGCCGAGTTGTGCGAAATTCGCGGCATCGGTCCGGCGAAAGCGGCGCAGATCAAAGCCGCCATCGAAATCGGCCGCAAGCTGGCGGGCGCGCCGGCGCCGGAACGCCAGCTCTTGCAAACCAGCCGGGACGTGTTTGAGTATTTGCATGAGCGCCTGCGCAACCAGCCGCGCGAGGTTTTTATCATGCTCTTGTTGACCGTAAAAAACAAATTGCTCAAAGAGCAAAAATTATTCGAAGGCTCATTGGATCAAACGCAGGTGACGCCGCGCGAGGTGCTGAAAGCGGCGATCAACGGCAAAGCCGCGTCGGTAATTTTCGTGCACAACCATCCCAGCGGCGAGCCGTTGCCGAGCGCCAATGACCGCGAGATGACCAAGCAGCTCGTCGCCGCCTGCAAAACCGCGGGCATCGGCGTGCTCGATCACGTGATCATCGGCGACGGCAAATTTTTTAGTTTTGCGGATGAAGGGCTCTTGTAGCTGGTAGCTGGTCACTTGTTGCTCGTTGCTTGTTGTTGATGACTACTCCAATTTTAATCAGCGATAAGCTCCCAGCATCCAGCCACAATTTCATACGAGGTGAAAACTTGAGTTCTCAAAAATCTAAAATCCACATTCTCCCCAGCGATCTCATCAACAAAATTGCGGCGGGAGAAGTGGTGGAGCGACCGGCGGCGGTGGTGAAAGAGCTGGTGGAAAATTCTCTCGACGCGGGCGCGACGGAAATTTCGGTGATCGTCAAAGACGGCGGCCGGGCGCTGATTCAAATTGTCGATAACGGCAGCGGGATGAATCGCGACGACGCCTTGCTGGCCTTCGAGCGGCATGCCACGAGCAAAATTTCCACGGCGGAGGATTTGGAGGCGATTCGCACGCTCGGCTTTCGCGGCGAGGCGCTGGCGAGCATCGCTTCGGTGTCGCGCGTCGAGATGCGCACGATGGCAGCCGGCGCGGCTGAGGCGACGTGCCTGCAAATCGAAGGCAGCGCGCCGCCGGAAGTGAGCATCGGCAGCGGCACAACCGGCACCAGCATCGCGGTGAAGAATCTTTTTTTCAACACGCCGGGCCGGCGCAAGTTTTTGAAATCCGCGACCTCGGAATACCGGCAAATTGTCGCGGTGATGTATCGCTTTGCGATTGCGTTTCCCAACGTGCAATTCACGTTCGTGCATGAAGACGAAATTATTTTTGACCTGCCCGTCGCCGCGAGTTTGAGCGAGCGGGTGGTCACATTATTCGGCAGCCGCATGCGCGACGCGCTGATCGAAATTAACGAAAAAAGTCCGGCGGCGAAAATTACCGGCGTGATCGGCAAACAAAGCACGGTGCGCCAGGCGCGCGGCGAGCAATATTTGTTTCTCAATCAGCGCTACATCACCGACAAATCACTGAATCACGCCGTGGTGGCGGCATACGGCGAAATTCTCGCGCACGGCGGCTTTCCTTTTTATGCGGGGTTTCTCCAAGTTGATCCGGGCCGTGTCGATGTGAATGTGCATCCAACGAAAATGGAAGTCAAGTTCGCCGATGATCGCTTGATTTACGCGATTCTCCGCAACACCGTGCGGCGCTCGTTAAGCTCGGCGGCGGTGATTCCCGTTGAAACGACGCTGGGGCACGCCATTCCACAAATGGGCTGGCCACCCGCACCAGAGTTCCCGGCCGGAGAAAATGAAACATCGCTGCCCTCGCCGGCGCCCGCTGCAAATTTTCGCGTTCAACACCCGGGCCGGCAATTGGGATTTAATCTCCCGCCCTCCTCCCCTGCTGCGCCAATTGAAGCGGCTACCACTCCGGCTCAACCGACCTCGGACTTCGGACCAACGACTTCGGACTTCTCATACCCCGTCTGGCAAATTCAC
>Ga0247727_10010013_pt1 | contig 16920 bp, 10 predicted proteins | sample WisWelCaveWW1625_FD_202498 | JGI IMG/M metagenome (GOLD analysis project Ga0247727, IMG submission 202498) | Biofilm microbial communities from Wishing Well Cave, Virginia, United States - WW16-25 | ecosystem: Environmental > Aquatic > Deep subsurface > Groundwater > Cave microbial mat | place...
TCCTTCTTGAGGAAGCGCTCTTTGTCGATCAGCGGGTCGGGGTCGTCGCCGCTCATGCCCCGGCTCTCGAACAGCTCCCGTAGCTGATCCTTGCGCTCGCCCTTGTGCTTGTGGAAGCGGTCGATGCTGGCGATGTCGATCCGGGTCACGCCCCTCTCGAGCAGGGCATCGAGCCGGGCCTCGGTCAGGAGATCCCCGTTCGTCTGGAGCATGACCTGGGTGCGCCCCGCGTACTTGCGCCTCACGGCCTCCAGCATGGCGTGCAGCTTCCCCTCCTCGGTGAGCGGCTCGCCTCCCGAGAGAATCAGCCGGCCCAGGGTCGCGGGCAGGTTTTCGACGATGGCCAGGCAGTCCTCGATGCTGATCCGCTGCCCGCGTGGCGAGGAGTCGTTGTAACAATGGGCGCAGCTGTCGTTGCAGAGCTGGGTGAACACCCAGTAGATCGACTCGTAGGACTCGAACCGGCTCGACGTGTCGGCCATCCCCTAGAGTCTCCCAGAATTCCGAGGCTCGCGGGCGACACCGCTCTCGGGAGCGCCGAGCCGCCCCTCAGGACGCCTTGGGGCTTCGGGCCACGAGCGCCTCGAGCCGTGCGCGCAGTCGCGCCTTTGCCGCGAACCACTGCGGGCGCGCCGCGAGGTTGACGGATTCGGGAGCGTCCACGCGACGGTCGTACAGCTCCTCGCTGCCGTCGGGCCAGAGCGTGTAGCGCAGGCGCTCGGTGCGCAGCGTCCATCCTCGTTCTGGCGGCTGCACGCGCCGGTACGACACCGCGACTCCGCGACCGGGAGCGTCGGGGTTCGCGAGCAGCGGCACCAGGCTCTGGCCGTCGAGATCGGCCGGAGGCGTGAGACCGGCCAGCTCGACGATCGTCGGGTAGACGTCGAGCAGTTCGACGGGGGCACGCACCACCGCCCCCGGCCGCGGCAGGCCCGGCGCGGCCACCACGAGCGGCACGCGCAGCGCCTCCTCGAAGAGCGTGTCCTTCCTCAACAGCCCGCCGTGCTCGCCGAGGTGAAAGCCGTTGTCGCCCACCAGGACGACGACCGTATCCTTCCAGCGGTCGCTGCGGTCGAGGGCGTCGAGCACGAGGCCTACCTGGGCGTCGGCGAACGAGACCGCGGCCTGGTAGGCGGCGATCGCCTGCCGGCGAAACGCGGGATCCTGGACGAGGCCGGGCGGCTCGCGGCCGAGGAGCGGCAGGCCCGGCAGCGGCTGCGGCTGTGTCTTGACCGCGATCGCCGGGACGTCGGCCAGATCGCGTTCCGGGAAGGGCCGCGGCGCGACCTCGTCCGGCGGGTAGAGAGCGAAATAGCGGGCCGGGACGATCCAGCGCAGGTGCGGCCGCACGAGCCCGAGCGCGAGGAAGAACGGCCGCGGCCGCTTCGCTTCCACGAGCGCCGCGGCGCGGCGCGCGCGCTGGCCGTCGGGCTGGTCGAGGTCGCTGCCCGTCGCCTCCACCCAGAGGCCGGTGGCGGCTTCGCCGGCCGCGCTCGGATCGCGCTCCTCCGCGACCGCGGGGTGCTCTTCCCGCAGGTCCCAGCGGAAATCGGCCGGCGAATGGTAGATCTTGCCGACCGACGCGGTAACGGCGCCGTGCGCGGCGAACAGCTCCTGCAGCGGCACGGCTCGGGCGGGCCGCGGCGGGTCCTCGTTCTGCCACACCCCGGTCCGCTCGGGCCGCCAGCCGGTGAGCATCGACACGCGCGACGGGCTGCACATCGCCACCTGCGCGTAGGCGCGGTCGAAGCGCACGCCGCGCGCCGCGAGCCGGTCGATCGCCGGCGTCTTCACCGGCGCGCCCCACGCGCCGACGAGGGTGTTGAGGTCGTCGACCACGATCAGGACGACATGGCGCGGGCGCGGGGCGTCACCGCGCCCGCCAGTGGGCGTGCCCGGCGTCGAGCGACCCGCTTGCGAGGTCTCCGCGGCTCGTCGGGTCTCGGTCCGGGACTCGAGGGCGTGCTCCAGCTCCGCAAGCGTGGAGGCGTGTTCCGGTCTCCCGACGAGGTTCGTGTTCTCGCCGGGATCCGCGTCGTGGTCGTACAGCTCGCGGCTGCCGTCGGGCCACTCGGTGTAGCGAAAGCGCGGCGAGCGCGCGCTGCGGCCCAGGCGGCCGGCCTTCCTCGGGACCGACGACAACACCTCGGCGCGACCCGTGCCCTTGGGGTCCGCGAGCAGCGGCATCAGGCTGGTCCCTTCGAGCGCTGTGTCCGGGGGGAGGCCGAGCAGGTCGAGGAGCGTGGGGACGACGTCGAGCGTCGAAACGAGACGCGACGAGGCGCGGCCCGGACGCGACAGGCCCGGCGTGGCGACGACGAGCACCGAGCGCAAAGCGTCGTCGAAGAGCGCGTCTCGGCGCTGGAGCTGGCCGTGCGCGCCACGGTCGGGCGGCGGGTCGCCGACCACGACCACGGCGAGCCCCGGGGCCGCGCCCTCGACAAGCGCGAGCAGCCTCTCGAGCTCGCGATCGGCGGCGAGCGAGCGCTCGAGATACGCGGCCTCGGCTCGCTGACGCGCGGGCTCGGACCACGCGGCCGGCCGCAGCTCGCCCCCGGGTTGGTCGGCGAAACCGAGATCGCCCACCGCGATCCGGGGCAGCGGCCGTGCAAAGGCGCCTGCGAGCGTCGCGGGAGGCGGCAGGCCTGCCGCTTCTCCCGGCTCGCCGCCCACCGCCGCCACCAGCACGAAGCGCTCCTGTCGTGCGCGCAGCCACACCTCGAGCCGCGAGGCGACGCCCGTATCGGCGACCGACCCCGTGAGCGACAGGTCGAGCGCGCCGGGCTCGATCGGCAACGCCGCGCCGCTCCCGACACCGGCCACCGCGATCCCGCGGGAGTGGAGCAGCGCCGCCATCGACGCCTGGCCGTCACCGACGAGCGCCGCGCGAGCCCGCTCCGGACCCGGATCCGGAGCGAACGCCGCCTCGTATGTGCGGCCCGACGCCGCCAGCCGGCCGAGCGCCGGCGTGCGCGCGGCCTCGCCCCCACCTCCGAAGCCCGCTGCGAGCACGAGCACGACGCCGCGGGCGGGCGGCGGTGGCGCGTCACGGCCCAGCCACCGGCAAGCAGGCACGGCGAGGCACAGGGCGGCTCCGAGCAGGCTCGCGGCGCGGTTCACTGGCCCGCCATCATATGCGTTCGACACCCAGGGCTGCGACGCGGGTATGCTCGTGGTTTCGTTCGCGGGGCGTCCGATCGGGGAATGCGGCGCGTCGCGGGTTTCGAACAGGAGGAGCCGGTGGAGAAGATGAAGGCGCTCGCTCTCACGGCGGGCTTCGTCGCGTGCGCGACGCTCGCGGCGGCGCAGGAGGAGCGCAGCGGAAAGGTGGCCGACGTCTACGCCGAGCGCTGCGCGGCCTGCCACGGAGCGAAGCTCCAGGGCGGACAGGCGAAGAGCCTGCTCGACGACGAGTGGAAGCACGGCGGCGACGACGCGAGCGTGACCGCGTCGATCCGCGACGGGCGGCTCGACGTCGGCATGCCGCCGTTCGGGGCAATGATGAGCGAGCAGGAGATCCGCGCCCTCGTCATCTTCATGCGCGAGAAAGCGGACGCGGCCCGGCGCGCGAGCACCGTGTTCGCCAAGCCGCAAGGCGACACCGTCGCAAAGAGCGAGGAGCACGCCTTCAAGGTCGAGACCGTGACGGAGGGCCTCGAGACGCCGTGGTCGGTGGCGTTCCTGCCCGACGGACGCATGCTCGTGAGCGAGAAGCCCGGGCGGCTGCGCATCGTCCTGAACGGCAAGCTGCTGCCGGAGCCCGTGGCGGGCGTGCCCCGGGTGTGGTCCGAGGGCCAGGGCGGCCTGATGGACGTGGCGCCCCACCCTGACTACGCGACGAACGGCTGGATCTACCTCTCCTACTCCGATCCTGGCCCCCACGGCTCGGCGATGACGCGGGTCGTGCGAGGCCGCCTGAAGGGCGGCGCACTCGTCGACCAGGAGGTCCTGTTTGCCCCGCCGGTCGAGCTCTATCGCAAGGGGCCCGTCCACTTCGGCTCGCGCTTCGTCTTCGACGGCAAGGGCTACCTGTTCTTCACGATCGGCGAGCGCGGCGAGAAGGACGACGCGCAGGACCTCACGCGCCCGAACGGTAAGGTGCACCGGATCCGCGCGGACGGCCGCGTGCCGGAGGACAACCCGTTCCTGAAGACGGCAGGCGCGCTGCCGACGATCTGGAGCTTCGGGCACCGGAACCCGCAGGGCCTCGCGCAGCACCCGGTGACCGGCGAGCTGTGGGACGTGGAGCACGGCCCGCGCGGCGGCGACGAGCTCAACCTCGTGAAGCCCGGCCACAACTACGGCTGGCCGATCATCACCTACGGCATGAACTACGACGGTACGCCCATCACGCACCTCACGGCGCAGGAAGGGCTCGATCAGCCGGTGCTGCACTGGACGCCGTCGATCGCCGTGTGCGCGATGGACTTCTACTCCGGCGACCGTTTCCCGCGCTGGAAGAACGACCTGCTGGTGTCCTCGCTCGCGGCGGAGGATCTGCGGCGGCTGCGGATCGAGGGCGGCCGGGTTACGAAGCAGGAAGTGCTGTTCAAGGGCATCGGACGCATCCGCGACGTCGTGGTCGGGCCCGACGGCCTCGTGTACGTGGCGCTCAACGTCCCCGACCGCGTCGCCCGCCTGGTGCCCGTCGTGCCGTAACCAGGCGCCCAGCCGCCTCGGGGCTGACCTGGTTGCTTCCGTCCGGGCTCAGTCAGCCGGAGGAGAAGCCGCCGCCCGAGCTCGCAGAAGTGTGCGCATCGCCCTCGCAGCGAATGAAATGACTCTCCTGGCGTGGCCGGAAAATGGACAGTCTGTCGGGCGTGAGCTGAGGTAAATCGCCTCACGCACTGAAACGAAAGGACCTATAGGCCTGGGTATGATCCTTGCTCCCCCCGGGATCCGTCGTTTCATGGGGGGTCCGGCTTCGGCGCGACGGGTGGAGCTCACCGTCCAACCCGTTTTCGCAGGGAGCTGCGAAAATGGGGGGGGCGGCGCGAAGGCGGCGCCGGAGACGCTGATGGGCCGTTTCGTGAAGCGTTGTCTGACGGTTGTAGCGTTCCTGGGCTGCTGGCTCTGCGCCCTCCCGCCAGCCTTCGCGGACTTCCGGTTCAAGAAGGGCAGCTTCACGAAGAACAGCACCGCCACACCACCGGCGCAACCTCAGTCCGTCTCTGGCGTAGGTTTCCAGCCGAAGGCCGTCATCTTCTTCTACACGCGGCAGACGGCGACGGGCGTCGCGCCCAGCATCAACGGGGGCTGGGGCTTCACGAGCGGGCCTTCGAACGAGAGGGCCATTGCGACCGCGGCTCTCGATGCAGAGGCCGCAGGCAACAGCGGAAGGGCGCAGTCCATTACCCACTGCATCGTGATCGCAAACACGGTCGTGCTCAAGACCGCCGAGGCGGAGCTGACATCCTTCGATGCCGACGGGTTCACACTCAACTGGACCTTGAACGAAGCCAGAGCGGACATCATCCACTACGTCGCCCTGGGCGGCACCGACATCACCAACGCGGTCGCCGACCACTTCGCGATCTCAGCGGGCACGTCACCGCCCGCCCAGTCGGTCGCCCTCGGTTTCCAGCCGGACTTCGTCATGGTTCTCGCCGCCCGTTCGAGCGGGGCGGAGGCCTTCAGCACCGAGGCCTACCACAGCATCGGCTTCGCGACGGCTACGGCCAGAGCCGCGATCGGCGTGCAACTCGAAGACAGCGAGGCCGCGAGAGACACCTGCTCTTGGCAGAGAACGGACTCCGTCCTGCTGATACCGAACACGGGAGCGGGGTTGGACGACTGCCCCGCCCCGGGTGGCCTGTTAGACACGCGTTTCGATATCGCGTTCACGTCCACGGGGTTCGACATCAACAAGATAGCCAATGTCCTCAGCGGGCAGTTGGTCCACTACCTCGCGCTCAAAGGCGGGCGCTACAGCGTCGGCAGCTTCCCCAAGGACAACGTCACGGCGGCGCCCCCGGACCTCGATCAAGCCGTCGCTGGAGTCGGGTTCCGGCCGGTCGGTGTGATGCTGGCCTCGGACAACCTCCCGGCGAACCTGGCCATCCAGGCGGAGGGGCGCATCTCCTTCGGGGCCTCCGATCTGGCCACGAACGGGGCCACGTGGTGGCACGACCGCGACGCGCTCGGACCTCCGGGTTCCACCGACTCCAACAGTAGGACGTCGACGAACGAGATCGCCGTCCATTCCTCCGGTGTTGGCGGCGCGACGGTGGACGCCGCGGGCCGTCTGAAATCGTTCGACTCCGGCGGCTTCACCCTGACCTGGACCGCCAATAACACCGGTGCGGGCGCAAATCACGAGATCCTCTACGCGGCCTTCGGAACCAGCACGGACTACCGCTCGATCGGCACCGCCGCCGACGACACGGCCGGTACGGTGAACGCCACCTTCGGCTCCCGGATTCTGACCGGCGCTGGCGGCACCGTGTGGAAAGCGGCCAACCGCGGCCGCGGCGACCGCATCACCATTCCCTGTCCCGATCCTCCGGCCTGCACCGGGGGCGAGCACTACACGGTCTTGGCGGTCAACTCCGACGCGCGGCTCAGCGTGACGGAGCCCTTCCGGGGTACGAGCGGCTCCTACTCCTACCTGATCGCCCGGCAGTTCACGACGCTCGTGGCTTGGGAGGACTGCATCGACGGGCCGCCAGGAGGAAACTGCGCCCCCTTCCCGGCGGTCGGCACCAGCCTCGTGACCGACAACCGTTCCGAGGTGGGGATCGCCTACAAGGACAGCGTTTTCGCTGCCGGCGTCTTGATCGACGGCAACATCGTCGCCAACACGGACGCAGCGCACACCATCACCCTGACCACCGACTTCGGCAACACCCACCGCGGGATCGCCTGGAACGGCGGGGGCTCGCCTCCTCACGTGGTGATCGACAACGGGTTAGGCGCCTCCCCTGCCGTCGAGGTGCTCGACGACTTCGTCACGGTGCAGGGGCTGGAGATCAAGGGCGGCACTTCCGGCGCAGACGGCATTGCCGTGTTTGCGCTGAGCGCCGGAGTCAACGCCAACCAGATCGTCCTACGCCAGAACCTCATCCACGGCGTGTCCGGCGACGGGATCGATATCGGCGACGCGGACGCGATCATCGACGCCTACAACAACGTCATCTACCGTAACAACCAGAAGGGCATCCACGTCTCGCAAGGGGTGCTGCCGGCCGCGAGCCGGCTTCGCATTCTGAGCAACACCATCTTCGCCAACACCCAGGAAGGCGTCTTCAAGCTGGACGGCGCCTCAGCGGCCACCGTGCTCCTCCAGAACAACATCGCCCACAGCAACGGCAGCGCCAACTTCGCCGGCGACCCCGTGGACTCCCTGAATCTGCTCAGCAGCAACAACCTGGCGAGCGACGCGACCGCGACGACCCACAGCCCGGGCCTGGGCGGCGTCGACAACGTGGACAACGGGAATGGCACCATCAACTTCGTCTCCACCACCCTCGGCTCCGAGGACCTGCACCTCGCCACGGGGAGCGCCGCCCTGAACACCGGTGCGAACCTGAGCGCGGTCTTCAACTTCGACATCGACGCCGGGATCCGGCAGGCCCCCTGGGACATCGGAGCAGACGACCTTGCCGCCACGACCGCGGTGGAGCTGATCTCGTTCCAGGCGCGCGCCCTGGACTCCGCGGTGGCCCTCTCATGGGAGACGGCCTCCGAGCTCGATAACCTCGGCTTCCAGCTCCACCGGGCCCTCTCGCCCGACGGCCCCTGGACACGCCTCAACTCCTCCTTGATCCGCGGCCTCGGCTCCTCGCCCGAGGGACGGCGCTACGCCTGGACCGACTCTGGCCTCACCAACGGCACGACCCACTTCTACCGCCTCGAGGACCTGGATCGCAGCGGCCTCATCACCGCGCACGGTCCCGTATGGGCCACGCCCAAGGCCGGGCTCATCGAGCCCGGCGAGGGCGGCGGGCAAGGGCCCGAGCCAAGGCCTGCGCTCCACTGGACAACACACGGCGATCCCACTCGGCAGTCCCTGCGCATCCTCGGGCGCTCCGACCGCGGCCTGACCCTCGAGCTCGTTACCGGGGGCTTCTATTCCCTCCCCCAGGCAGACGGCACCTCCCGCCTCTTCATCCCGGGGTTTTTCGACCACACCGAGCCGGGCATGCCTCCCTTGCCCACCCGGCGCCTCTGGACCGACGCAATCGTCGGCCGCAACGTCAGGGTCGTCTCCATCCAGCCCAGAGATCTTGTCTCCTTCCCGGGCCTGCGCCTGCCCGTCGCAGGAAAGCCGACCGCGTATACGGCGAGCGATGGCACCTACCAGCCGGCTTGGCTCCCGGTGAAGCGTTTCCGTCGCCCGGGCTCACGCTTCCCCGACGCCCTCGCCCGCGTCCACCGGACCGCCTTCCAGGGCGAGACCAAGAAGGCCTACGTCGAGCTTGCGCCCCTGCGGGTGAACGACACGACCGGACGCGTCCTCCTCGCTCGGCGTCTCCTCGTTCGGCTCGCCTTCACGGGCCGGGTCAAGGGGGAGACCGGGAAAGCAACCCGCGGCCGCCGTCAGCGTCCGTCCCCCGCCGTGGATACGGCGGCGAATCCTCTCGCGCGCTTCGTCACCCGTGCTCGCGGCCTCCATGCCGTGGCGTTCGAAGACGTGCCGGGTCTCAACGGGCCAATCCCCGTTTCCTCCCTCCGTCTCAGCCGCCTGGGGCAGAGTGTCGCCCTCCACGTCGAGCCCCGTAACGACTCCTTCGGCCCCAGGTCCACGCTCTACTTCCTGGCCGCGGGAACCGAGAGCAGCTACGGGAGCGAAGCCGTCTACGAGCTCTCGCTCTCCCCGGGCGGCCGGCGCATGGCCATCGACGTCGCCGGGGCCCTACGGGTCGGCAACCAGGAACCCGTCACCTACCTCCGCCACGAGGGCTCCTTCGAAGTCGACGCCAACTACCTCCCCGCGCTGCTCGAGGCCAAGGACCTGTGGACCTGGGACTACGGTCTCGCCGGCAGCCAGGGGCAGGACTATGCCTTCACCCTCGACTCCCCACTCTCGCTCCCCGAGACGGCGAAGCTCACCGTCGAGCTCCAGGGGGGAAACGACACCGAGACCGACCCCGACCACCACGTGCTCGTCTTCATGAACGGCTCGTTCGTCACCGAGACGCGGTTCGACGGCATGACACTCCACGCCCTCATTGCCGATGTCCCCTCCTCGCTCCTTCTCGAGGGAGCCAACACCCTGCGCGTCGAGAACGCCGGCGACACGGGTTCCGTCGCGTCCTTCGTTTACCTCGACCGCTTCGCGCTCGAGTACCCGCGTTCCCTCACACCGCGCGGCGGGACGATCGAGGGCACCGCCTCCCAGACAGGACGTATCAGCCTCTCCGTCGCCCCCGGGTCGGTTCTGCTGGATGTGACCACCTCGACACCCTGCTGGCTCGGCCACGTCCTCCCGAGCGGCCAGCTCGCCTTCCGCACCCAGGCCGGACACCGTTACCTCGCGGTCTTCCCCGAGGCCCTGCTCCGGCCCGAGGTCCGACCCGTCGTGGCGACCACCTTGCGCGGCCCCTCGAACCAGGCCGACTGGATCCTGATCGCTCCCCAGGCCTTGCTCCCCGCCGCCCAGCCTCTTCTCATGCACAGGGAAGGCCAGGGCCTGAGCGCGAGGGCCATCGCGCTCGAGGAGATCGTAAGCGAGTTCGGATTCGGTGAGACCTCCCCCGGCGCCGTCCGCGACTTCCTCGCCTTCGCCTTCCACCAGTGGGCCCGTCCCTCGCCCCGCTACCTCCTTCTCCTCGGCGACTCCTCCTCCGACCCCAAGGCCTTCCTCACGGGAACCAAGCGTCCCGACCTCATTCCCTCCCCCCTCACGAAGTCCACCTTCCTCTGGACCGCCTCCGACCCCCTCTATGCCTCCGTCAACGGGGAGGACTCGCTCCCGGACTTCGCCATCGGGAGAATCAGCGCGGCAACCGCGGACGAAGCCCAGGCCGCCGTCCAGAAGATCCTCGATTTCGAAAACACCGGGCAGAACCTGGCCGGCAAGGCCGTCCTCGTGGCTGACAACCCCGACTCCGCCAGCGACTTCGAAGCGAACCTCGACGACATCGGCACGCTCCTCCCCTCGAGGGCCATCGAGAAGGTCTACCTCGCCCGGTACCCCGGCTACCCCGGGGCCGGGGCCATCGCCGCCGCCAAGGCCGACGTCCTCGACGCCTTCAACACAGGCGCCTCCCTCCTCAGCTACGTCGGGCACGGCTCTTCGGGGCTCTGGGCCTCCGAGGGCCTGCTGCGCGCCCCGGACGTCGCCACCCTGGTCCCCCAGGCGGCACAGCCCTTCGTCCTCACCATGACCTGCTCCAGCGGTTACTTCCTCTCGCCTTACGGAAACTCGCTCTCCGAGAGGCTGGTCCTCGCCGCCGACAAAGGCGCCATCGCCGCCTTCTCCCCTTCCGGCCTCTCCTTCAACGACGCCGCTCACGTCTTCCACCGGGCGCTCGTCCTCGAGCTCGAGCAGGGAGGCCACGACCGTGTCGGCGACCTCGTGCTCGCCGCCCAGGTCCAGTACGCGGCGAGCGGCGCCTTCCCCGAGCTCCTCACCCTCTACCACCTCTTCGCAGACCCGGCGCTTCGCATCCGGTAGTGGTCGGGCCCGACGGGCTCGTCTACATGGGGCTCAACGTGCCCGACCGCGTGGTGCGCCTCGTGCCGGTGACGCCGTAGCCTGGACGATCAGAAAGAACCACGAACGAACGAGACGGGACACCAAGGAAACGAAATGGAGCTAGAGACCGGATACGTGCCCGGGTTCTCGGGACGTGCTTTCCGGGGGGCTAAGCGCCCCCCGAGCCCCCGCTAGCAGCTGCTCACCTGGTTGCGGCCCCTGGCCTTCGCCTGGTAGCAGGCCGCGTCGGCGCTCGCGAGCAGCGCATCGGGATCGACGGGCCACGAGGACGTGCCCGCGATCCCGACGCTGACGGTGGCCGCCACCTCCGGGTGGGCCTCGCTGGCGACGAACGGCCGCTCGGCAACGGCCGCGCGGATCCGCTCGCCGAGCACCGGGGCTTCACCGGGGACGCTGTGCGGCAGCAGCACCACGAACTCCTCGCCGCCCCAGCGGAACAGCAGGTCCGTCTCGCGGATGATGCCGCGCAGGCGCGCGGAGAGCTGCTGCAGCACGCGGTCGCCGGTCTCGTGCCCGTAGCGGTCGTTGATCCGCTTGAAGTGGTCGATGTCGACGAAGACGATCGCGACGCCCTGGCCGAGGCGGCGCGCGCGCTCGACCTCGCGCGGGAACAGCTCGTAGAAGGCGCGCCGGTTGAAGCAGCCCGTGAGGCTCTCGCGGCGCGACAGGCTGCGCTGGCGCTCGCCCATGCGCGCGAGCACGGTCGAGAAGACGCCGGCCGCGATGCTGAGCGATCCGACCAGGACGCCGAGGTACAGCTGCATCTCGCGCAGGCGCTCGACCAGGAGCTGCCCGCTGCGGGTTCGCGCGCCGGGATCGAGCTCGAGCGACTCGTGCAGCATCGCGATGCCGATGAAGACGATCACGGCAATCATGCCGAACGTCACGGCGGCGAGCATCGCGGCGCGGGTGTAGGTGACCTCGTAGCGCGGTGGGGCGGCGAACTGGCGATCGATCCAGTTCCGCGCGCGCGGCCCGGCGAGGTAGAGCAGCGGGGCGACGACGAGCAGCGCCTGCAGGAAGTCGCCGATCACCCAGCCGCGCCAGACCCGAAGCCCGTCCGTGGTGTCGAGACCGCGCGCCGTGTTCCAGAGCAGGATCGCGAGCGACGCGGTGATCGGGGCGATCAGGCACACCACGAAGAACCGGCCGAAGTCGCGCCCGCGCCGCAGGTCGGGGCTGATGTTGAGCGTCACCATCGAGCCCCAGAAGATCAGGATCTCGAGCGCCCCCGCGAGCGCGAACAAAAGCGCGGTCCAGGGCGGGAGTCCGCTCACCACGGCGCTCGCGAGGTTGGCGGTATAGGCCGGGACCAGGCCCCAGGTGGGCCCGATCCAGATCGCGGCGAGCAGGCTCAGGACGAACGCCGGGTAGATCGTCACCGGCACCTCGAACGGCCCGAGGCGGAGCGGGAGGCCGTTCCAGTCCCAGGTGACGTTCAGGATGCCGGTGAGCGTGGCGATGCCCAATACCACCAGCATCGCGAGCGCGATGCGACGCATGCCGCGGCTCTTCGGCACGTCGGCGAGACGCGAGAGGTGCCACCAGCAGGGGCCCTGGTACTCGTCGTCGATCGAGGGCAGTCCTTGCCCGCGCTGTTCGTTCATCAGACGCTCGTTCCGGAGGCCCGTACGCTACGTGCGCGGGCGCGCTCGCGTCAAGCTCGTCACGGGAACGTCACGAGTTTGACAAGAGGTCCCCGGGTCCTTACCTTTCGGCTCGGCATGACGACCCGCGAGACCGTCGACGCCGTCGTGAAGGTGCTGGGCCCGTACATTGGCGACACGATGGCGCGATCGGCCACCGAGGCGCATTGCCAGAAGCTGGGGATCGCGGGCGGCGCGAGCGTGAGCCCCGAGCAGATCGAGAGCCTGCTCGGCAAGCTCGGCGGGGGGCTCAACATCTTCCTCGGCCGCGAAAAGTCCGCGTCCGCCATCACTGAGGTGCGCCAGGCGATCACGGCGCGGGAGGCGGCGCGATGAGCGGAGCCTTGAGGGTCCCCTGGGCGGTGGTAGGTCTCGCCGTCGCGCTCTACGTGGGCTGGGCGATCGCGCCGGGGAGCGCGCTCTACACCGACGTCTTCAATACCCACCGCCTGCTCGCGCTGGCAGCCGTCTTCAAGCTCGCGTTTCTGCTGCTGGGCGCGGTCTGGGCCTTTGGGTGCCGCGACCGTCTGGAGCCGGACAACCCGGCGAGGCCCGCGTGGTTCCTGCTCTCGCTCGGGCTGCTGCTGACCTTCGCCGGCCAGCTCTGTCTCGCGCCCTTCCAGCTCGTGTTCGGCGAGACGCCGTTCCCGGGGCCGGGCGACATCTTCTACGTGCTCGCCTACCCGTTCCTGATCGCGGCGCTGCTCGTGTTCCTGAACGCGTATCGCGAGGCCGGGCTCCCGATGGGCTCGCTCGCCGAGCGCGCGCTGCTCGTCGCGGGCGTGGGCGTGGTCGCGGTCGTGATCCTCCGGCCCGTCGCGGCGACCCCGGGCCCGCTGCTCGACCGGATCCTGACGATCGCCTACCCGGCGCTCGACCTCGTGCTGCTGGTGCCGCTGGTGCTGCTGCTGCGAATGGCGCTGCGATTGCGCGGCAGCCACGCGGGCGAGGTGTGGCTCTTGCTGCTCTCCGGTTTCGTGTTCCTGTGCGCCGGCGACATCTGCTTCGCCTACTTCCAGTCGCTCGGCGAGGAGCACCTCGATCCGTTCGTCCACGCCACCTTCATCCTGGCCTACGCGCTCATCGCCGGCGGAGCTCACCGCCAGCTCCGCATCCTGAAATCCTGAGGCTACCCGCATGCCGGAGCCGCACGACGAGAGCGTCGCCGTCTTCGACGCCCGGGGCCACGCCGCGGGTGCTTTGCCGCGCGAAGAGGCCAAGCGTTCGGGGCTCGCGATCGGAGCGGTGAACGTTCTGCTCGTGAACGCGCGCGGCGAGGTGCTGCTGCAGCGCCGGCCCGCGGACAAGGAGAACGGCGGCCGCTGGGACAAGACGGTGGGGGGCCACGTCGACGCGGGCGAGGGTTTCGACGAGGCCGCCGTGCGAGAGGCCGGTGAGGAATTGTTCTCGGACGCCGCCTCGCCGCGAGTACGGCTAGCCCGTGACACTGGGGAGCTCGACCGGCTGCTAGGGGATTGCGATCTCGTCCGCGACGTCGTGTTCCGGCGCGAAGCGCTCCAGCTCAATCTCCGCGACGTGCGGCTCGTCCCCGCGGGCGGGGTACGGAACGCCATCTACCACGTGGCGAGCTACCTGGGCCGAACGGACGTGCCGATCGAGGGTTTCCGCCCCCCGGCGGACGAGATCGCGGGCCTGCGTTACGCGGCGCCCGCCGAAGTGGACGCGCTGCTCGTCGCCGGCGGACTCGCGCCCAACATGGCCTTTCTGTGGCTGACGCACGCGCGGGCCCTGCTCGCGCTGGCCGGCGGCGAGGCGCGCCGCTCGTGAGCGGGCCCACGTGGGAGGCCCTAAGACGCGCGCTCCACCGTCACGAAGCGCAGCGGGTCGAGAGCGGCGGCGCGCGGGCCGCCGTGGCGCTGATCCTGCGCGAGAGCGAGCCCGCGCGGATCGAGCTGCTCTTCATCCGGCGCGCGGAGCACGATCAGGATCCGTGGTCCGGTCAAGTAGGCTTCCCGGGAGGGCGCGCCGAGGTAGGCGACGCGAGCCTGGCCGCGACCGCCGTGCGCGAGACGCTCGAGGAGACGGCGATCGACCTCGCGCGCCACGGCGAGCCGATCGGAGCGCTCGACGAGGTCCACGCGCTCGCGCGCGGGCGCCCCGTCGACCTCGTGATCGCGCCCTTCGTCTACCGGCTGCGCGGCCAGCACGCGGGTTCGCCGAGCCCGGAGGCGAAGAGCCTGCACTGGCTGGCGCTCGAGCGGCTGCTCGCGCCGGCGAGCCGCTCGAGCTTCGCCTACACCCACGAGGGGCGATCGCTCGCGCTGCCCTGCCTGCGGCTCGACGAGCTCGTGATCTGGGGGCTCACGTTCCGCATGTTCTCGAGCCTGGAAGGCCTCTTGCGGACGACGGCGAATTGAGTTCGGTTCATACGAGCCGCCCGGCGGGCCAAAGGCCGTCGAGCCGCGACGGCTCAGCGGTCGTCGTACCCCTCGCAGAACGGTTTCAGGACGACTCTCGTCTCGTCCTCGTCGATCTTCGGGTCGAGGGGGCGCGGACCCGGGGCGCCCGTCGCGGCGAAGCCGGCCAACGCCGGAACGAGACCGGCAGCTTGGAACTGCGCCCGGCTCGACCCTGCGAACAGGCCGGCCGAGTAGACGCTCTCGGAGGTCTTGACCTCGGCGGGCGTCAGGCTGCTCTGCCGCCCGAGCGGCGAGAAGCCTCCGTCGGGCGTGACGCCCATGGTGAGCGGCGGTTGAACGCCCGCGGCAACGATCGAGTGGCACAGGCCCAGGGCATGGCCCAGCTCGTGCGCCAAGGTCGCCGCCTCCGCGGTCGGCGAGAAGACGATCTCCACGGAGCGGAAGGCGCGGCCAGCGAGCGTCTGCACGGCGCAACCGCGCACCCCGGTGTTTCGGCAGATCGCGTCGACCTCGGCCTGGGAGGACCCTCGGATCGTTACCTCGTCCACGTCCGGCCGTGGAGGAGGATGGCCGACGCGGGCGATCGCGCCCTGGACCTGCCCGCGGGTTCCGCTCGAGAACTGGGGCACCGTCTGCTGCGATCCGACGAAAAGCGCATCGGTGACGTTGCTGGAGACAAGGACGCTCAGCCGTGCGCCAGGTCGCCAACCGAGCATCAGCCCGCCGGAGCAGCCCGCGTTTCCCGCGACGGCCAGTCGGCCCGAGGCCAGGAACAAAGCTTCGATCAGCTCGCGGGGATCGACCGATCCCACGAGCACCTCGGAGGAGGACGGCCCCGTGCCGGTAGCGTTCCGACCGCTGACCCGGACGTACAGGTTCCCGATCGGGACGGGCGTCCAGCGGTACGAGGCCTGGGCGCTCCCCGTGTCGAGTACCGCGACGTTCGAGGTCCCCGACGAGGAGCCGACCTCCACGCGGAACGTGGTCGCTCCCTGGCCGCCCGACCAGGTGAAGTCGACGACGCTGCGGTTCCCAACCTCGGGGGTGAGCGTGAAGCGCAGGTCGCTGACGGCTGCGGGCGGTCCGGGTTGAGTCGGTGTGCCGCCGCCACCGCCCCCGCCTCCGCAGCCAAAGAGGCCGCACGTCACCAGCAGCGGGGCCACCAGCAGCCCCAGGGACAGCCGTTGCTTCGACATGGCGCTTCCCTTCGCTCTCTCTCTCAACAGCGGGGCACCGAGCCAAGAATCAGCGGAGCCTACTCTACCTTTGCCAGCGGTTCCCAGGGCAAGGTCAGGGGTCAGGCCTCGAACTGCGAAGGCGAGCGGTCAGAGCCGCATCCAGCCGGGAGCGGGTACTCGTTCCCAGGACGAGTCCACATGTTTTCCACAACGCGCCCACTCGGCTTGAACCCGTCGTGCAGTGAGTGCTAGCGTCGTTCGCGATGGCCGACCTCGTCCGTCTGGTCCGCGGGCCGATCGACCTCGCGTCGCTCTCGGGCACGACGCCCCAAGACGGAGCGCTGTGCCTGTTCGTCGGGGTGGTCCGTAACGAGAACCGCGGGCGCCCGGTGCTGCGGCTCGAATACGAGGCCTACGAGGAGATGGCGCTCTCGCTGATGCAGCAGATCGCCGCCGAGACGCGCAGGCGTTTTCCCGTCACCGAGGTGCGGCTCGTCCACCGCCTCGGCCGGCTCGAGATCGGAGAGCCGAGCGTGGCGGTGGCGGTCGCGTCGCCGCATCGCGCCGAGGCCTTCGCGGCCTCCCGCTTCGCGATCGATACGCTGAAGTCTCAGGTGCCGATCTGGAAGAAGGAGCTGTACGCGGACGGATCGGCCTGGCTCGACGAGGGAGCGCCGGCGCAGCCCTGGCCAAGCAGCGCCTCGCAGCCTTGAGCCGGGAGGCTCAGCGCTTCGAACGGCCCTTCACCCCGCGGCCACGGCGCGGCGCAGCGCGCCCCAGCGGCGCCGCCGCCGGCAGCACGCCCTGCACCAGGATCCGCTCGCACTCGGCGGGCGGGACTGGCGGGCTCCAAAGGTAGCCCTGCACCTCGTCGCAGCCGAGCGAGCGCAAGAGCGCCACCTGCGCCTCGGTCTCGACCCCCTGCGCGATGACGCGCAGGCCCAGGCTGTGGGCCACGGCGATCACCGCGGTCACGACCGACGCGTCGTCCGCGTCGGTGGTCGCGCCGCGGACGAAGGAGAGGTCTATCTTGAGCGTGTCGACCGGCAGCTGGC
>Ga0247727_10010014_pt1 | contig 16918 bp, 9 predicted proteins | sample WisWelCaveWW1625_FD_202498 | JGI IMG/M metagenome (GOLD analysis project Ga0247727, IMG submission 202498) | Biofilm microbial communities from Wishing Well Cave, Virginia, United States - WW16-25 | ecosystem: Environmental > Aquatic > Deep subsurface > Groundwater > Cave microbial mat | place...
TTCAATGTGCCTACTCCCCAGCAAGCGGATTTGGTTGCCGATCGCATGTATTTGCGCACGGGCCAAAACTCCGGCGATGAAGTCAACAACCCGGTTGCCGGCGTGCCCTACTTCATTCATTTCGATTGGCGCAATGCCGGCGCGGTCGCGGCGAACGGCTTTCGTTTGGATATCTCCGCTGATGGCGCGGTGCAGTGCTTCAACGGCAACACCAATGCTCCCGCCAACACGAGCTTCATCTCTTGGTGTACGACCCCTGTGACTTTCACCGAGGGCACGCACACTTTGGCCGGAGCTTTGGACGTGAGCAACGCGATCACGGAACAGAGCGAGAGCAACAATACCGTCGGCAGGACCATTGTCGTCGGCCCGATGGGCTGCAATCCGCAAGCATGTTCCGGCCCGGCCGTCTTTCCCGTGAAGGAGGGGGGAAGCGTCGTCGGCGAAGTGATTACCGGACGCAATGGCTCCACGGTTTGTGTGGACATTCGCATTCGCCAAAATACGATCCCGATTGACGCCTTCGGTTTTGTTGTGCAAGTCGATCCCACACGGTTGGCTTTTGTGAGCGCGGCCGCCGGCAATTTGACGGGCAATTTTATCCAAGTTACCGGCCAGGAATCTCCGGCAGGCTCCGGAACGATTCGCTGCGGCGGCTTTGGCACCACGGCGATTCCGATCAACAGCGCGGGTGTCGTCATAAAATTGTGCTTCCGCGTGCTCTGTTCTTCGCCCTCGTTGCCGGCCTCGGATATCGTCATCAGCAGCCCGACGGACGACGTCGCGACCATGGCCGTGTGCTGCAACAAATTCAATTGTGTGGATTGCCTCCGGAATGGCGACGTGGACGGCAATGGCTTGCTCTCCCCCGGAGATGCATTGTGCGCGTTCAAAATCTTTCTCAATGGCGGCGTCTTGCCGGCTGATTGTGATTTCCCGAATACCACGTGTGAGTTGATCGCCGCGGACCCGAACTGTGATGGCGCCATCACCCCGGGCGACGCTTTGGCGATTTTTAATCGCTACTTGGCTGGTTTGCCGCCGCAAGAATGCTTTGCCAGAACCGTGTTGAGTAAATTTGAAGCAGGCGGAGCCAATCAACTCACGCTGAAGCAACACACCGTCATGAACGCAGCGGAAGCGGGCGGCAAAGATTTGGTGAAAGTCGCGCTCGCCGTCAAAAATCCCGCCGGGCTGCAAGCCTTTGGCTTGAATCTCATCTATCCGGCGCACAAGCTGACGCTCATGGGCGTGCGGCGAACCGCGTTAACGGAGAACTGGCTGCAACTCGACGGTCGCAGCAATGCGCCGGGCGTTGTCACCATTGGCGGCTTTAATCCGGAAGCGCTTGCTTCCGCCCGCGGCAATGAATTGTTTGAAGTCTGGTTCAAAGCCGAAGGCCAAGCCGTGAATGCCGGCGACTTCGTGATCGACGATTTGTTGGATGATTTTAGCGGCTTGTTGGGCGAGGTTAAACCCGGGGCCCAGACCCTGGCCGCCGCGCCCGAAACTTATAAGCTGCACCAAAACTATCCCAACCCGTTTCATCCGGGCGCGAGCGCCAATCTCACGATGGTGCGTTTCGATATCCCCGGCAAGGAAGCCGCAAAGGTGGAGTTGGCGATTTACAATCTCTCCGGCCAGCTCGTGCGGCGTTTGCTCTCCGGCAATCACGCTCCGGGCGCATACGAATTGCCGTGGGACGGCCGCAATGAACAAGGCCAGCTTGTACCCTCGGGCGCGTACATCTACAAGCTCCGGGCCGGCAATTTCGTCGAGAGCAAAACGCTGACGGTGGTGAGGTGAGGGTGAGGTGAGGAAAATCTGTGGGGCGTGTCTGAAAGTATGGAGCCGATAACTCCCCGCAATGAGTTTTGACGGGCAATGTTCAACAACGTTCAGCCACGGCTCGGCCGTGGCTTGCTCGAATGCGCCGATGAACCACTCATGCCACGGCCAAGCCGTGGCAGAGCAAAACTTGATTACCGCATTTGAAAGTCAAAACTCATGAGGGGGCTTGTTCGGTGTTATGAGGTCAACAACGCAAGTTCAACAATGTTCAGCCACGGCTTGGCCGTGGCTTGCTCGAATACGCCGATGAACCATTCATGCCGCGACCAAGCCGTGGCAGATTAAGCTCGACGCGCCAAGTTTATGGCCACGTGAAAACGTGCACCTGTTTCAAAAGCTCGAGGTCGAGCAATTTGAAATCGAACGATGCCACCGTCAAACTTTGGTTCGCCCGGCCTTCGCGCAGATAGACGTGGATTTTCCCGGCGCCAATTGCGTTGTTCAGCGCTCGTCTCACATTCACGAGGAACGTGCCTTGATTGAGGCGAGCGCTTTGGCGCCATTCGAAAAGCTCCGGCCCAAAGCCGTTGGCGTCGCTCAAAACCAAAAAGCCGCTGCCGCCCACGCTGTCGCCCGGCGCGCTCACGGAGATCGCTTGTTGGCCGGGATTGACGACTTCCAAATCAAAATCCGCGACGCTATTCCACGTCATCGCAATGAGCACGTCGGCTTTCGGGCCGGTGTAAACGAAACGCCGATGCACTTCGCCCTTGAAATCGAGATTGCGCCACGCGCGAATTTTAACGGTGCTCGTGTCGCCGAACACGAAGGCCGGCGTCGTGATCGAATTGGCGCGGCGTCCGATTGCCGATACGATTGCGCGCACACTGTCGGTGATGATTTCAAAGTGCGTGATCGTGCTATCGCGCAACTGCACGGTGATCGGCGTGAGGCGCGTGTTCGTCGGCGTGAGTGGCGCGAGCGGCTGCGACACAAAAAAGGCCGCGGCTTCCAAATCGACCTGTGTGCTCGCGTTGCGTTGGTCAACGCCAAAGCAGGGAAAGCCCTGGCCGGTATACAAAAGATCGAGGCGATCAAAGATCATCACCTCGGCCACGAAACAGTTGTCGAAGCCCTTGCGCAGCGGCACTCGCAACGCGGCGCGCAGCGAGCGTTCAGTGCCGATCAAAAACTCGCGCCGCACAAGCTCCCGGCCGCGCGGATTTTGTTCGCTTTCCAATTCGGAGATCACGATGAGCACGCGGTCAAGCGCTTGCGCTTGGTTTAAAGAAAAGCGCGACGCGCTTTTAGCGAGCGCAACGCTCTCGGGAAATTGCACGTTGATGCGCAAATCGCCGAAAGCTTCCGGCTCGTTGGGAGAGAAAAAGCTGCACGCGCTCATGAGGAGCATGAAGCTGAAGAGGAAGGATTGAAATAAGCGAAGCATGTTTTAGATGAGTGCTAAAGCAAAGTGTGTTGCGTTTCATGTTCAGCCACGGTTTGACCGTGGCTGATTTATGCTCATGCCGCGGCCCAGCCGTGGCAGAACATTCGGACTACCTTGAAATCAGATAAACCACTCCGACGTTTATTTCCACGCCCCAAAGTTTCGTGTCGTTCAACTTGCCCAACGCGAGCTGCGAGCTCGCTTGTAATTGCACCGGCGCGGAAATCTGTCCGCGCCAGCCCGGGCCCATCGTGAAGATCGTAGCTTGCCCCCGGCCTTCGTTGTTCGCCGCGTGTAGACGCAACTCCGCAAGCGCGAGCCATGCATTGCCCGCGGCATTCTTGCGCGCCCATTCCGTGCTCAATTCCAATTCATTGCCATAGCTGATCGCATAACTCGTGCTCAAGGCAAACGGGCTGGTGCGCTTGAAGTTATTCTGCAGCAACCATAAAATTTGCAAAGAGGAATAATGCAAAACGCTCGCGAGGCTGAAAGCGAGCTTGCCCTCGGATTGAAAAATTTTCTGCCCCTCGGATTTGTCCTTGCCATACCACGTGTAGCTCACGTCGCCGAAAATGCGATGCGACTCTTCGAACACGCGGTCAAATCCCAAAGCGAAACCAAGCTCCGGGCCGGGTTGATATTTCGCGCTGCCGGCAATGGGCGTGAAGCTGTCGTGATAGACTCCGCTGATCGACGCGCCGAGCACCCAATTTCCCGCTTGCAAAGCGAGCGCAAGGCCGGCGCTCACCTCCGCGCCGCCGCCGAAATAACTCGTGGGCAGAGCGAGCGCGTGCGAAGTGATTTTTTCCGCCGCGGGGAGCTCTTGCGCCGGGTCAAGCTGTGTGCGGCCCGAAGGCAGGCTCACACCGAAGTTGAGCACGCCGCGTTCTTCTCCGAGAATGAACGCTGAAGCCAGTCGCGTATCGGAAAAGGCGAAGAGGCTCGAAGTATTGTCGCTGCTTTTATAACTCGCTCGCGTAGGTGTATTCAACAAGCTCAGGCTGACGCGCGCGCTCGGCGCATAATGAATAACGAGCGGCACCACCAATTCGTGCAAGCGCTCGCCGCGATCGCTCGTGCTCCAATATTGAAAGAGCGCGCCGCTTTGCGCCGAGGTGCGATTGATTAAATGTGAAGAGCGGTTTTGAGCGAAGGCAGAAGTGAAGCCGAGGCATAATAACAGAAAGACGCGTAGCGAGAGCATGACGAGTAGAGTTCTCCGAGGTGAGTGCGGCGATTTCATCGGCGGCAATAATAGCCAATCGCCCGGCAAAAAACTAAAGCAATTTGCGCGTGCGAAATTCGATTTGACTTTCGGCGCTTTCGGGGCTACTTTAAAGGCATGAAGAAGCTTCGAAATAAAACTCGCACACCGTCACGCGGATTCAACATCACGGGCAACATCATTCCACAAGAGCATTATTACGTTGACTTGAAGCCGCGAATCAGCAATTTAATGAAGCTCGTTGAGAAGCGCGCTTATTTCGTCATCAACCGGCCGCGGCAATTTGGCAAGACCACACTGCTTGATTTTTTCGCGCGCAGCTTGCGCGCCTCCGGCAAATATGTGCCGGCGTTGATTTCATTTCAACCCTTTGCGCAATGGCCGAATATAACTGAAGCCGAGTTTTATACCGAGGTTGCCAAGCTCATCTCGAAGGAACTAACTCTTGCGCCTTATGCCGCGCTTGAAGCCGCGCACGCACTGGCGGCGCGAAATAATCGGTTCGATTTTTTTGATGGCCTACGTGAAGTTTGTCGCACCCAGAAGCTCGTGTTGCTCATCGATGAAATCGACGCCACTCCGGAAACCGTAGTGATCGGCTTTCTCTCCAACTTGCGCGAGATGTACCTGCAACGCAATCGCGAACCTGCGCCCCACAGCGTTTGCCTCGCCGGCGTGCACGACATCAAAAATCTGCAAGCGCGTTATCGCGAAGAGAAGCGCTCGCTCGGCTCGGCCTCGCCGTTTAATATCGCCCTCGATTACGAATTACCGCCCTTCAACCTCAAAAACATCCGGCAATATTATCTGCAGCACACCGTAGCAACCGGACAGGTGTTTGAGGAAGAAGCCCTCGCGCGCGTGCATGAAGTGACGAACGGCCATCCCTGGCTCGTTTCGGTCTTGGCGAAGTCGCTTGTTGAAAAGCTCGTCACGAATCGCCGCCAACCGATTGGCCGCAAGCACGTGGAACAGGCGATTCAAGCGTTGATCGCTTCGCGCAATGCCAATTTCGAAAGCCTGTTCAAGAATGCGCGCCATTCTCGCCTCTTCCCGGTTGTGTTGGATTTGCTGCAAGGCCGGCAACGTCGCTATAATCTTCTGAATGACGATATTGATCTCGGCGTCAAATACGGAGTCTTTGCCGAGGGCAAACAACAACTCATTCTTGCCAACCCCATTTACGCGCAGGCGCTGTTTCAGAACTTTGAAAAAGAGCTGGAAAATTCCGGCGTAACCGAATTGCTCGAACGCAATTCATTCAAAGCGCCAAGCGGTCGTCTTGATTTCCGGCTCGTCCTGGACAAATTTCAAGCGTTCATGAAAGCCAAAGGCGCCGAGGTTATCGCGCATCCGCATTTTAGAGAAGCGTTCGGACAGCTTTTACTCCTGAGCTATCTCGATCAACTTGTCAACGGCAAGGGCTGGACCTTCAAAGAAGTGCGCTCGGGCCAAGGTCAGGTCGACGTCATGTGTTGCTATGGCCGCCAGAAAGAAATTGTCGAAATCAAACTCTGGCGCGGCGAGAGTCATTACAGCAAAGGCTTGCGGCAATTGGCGAAATATCTCGAAAGCGAAAATTTGGAGCGCGGCTATCTCGTCGTGTTCGACCGCCGTGAAAATGCGCCGCGCGATTACGCTTTCAGCGAGCATTGTGTCGGTAAGAAGAGCATCCAGGCGTGGGTGATCTAGCTGGATGATGGGATTGGATTGATGGAGTGTTGGAGTCGTGCTTTTTTGATAAAGGAAAACTATGAAGCGCGTTTTGCGAGTTTATGTTGTAACGCTGTGCAGTGCGATCTTAAGTCTTGCATGCTCCTCCGAAGAAGAGTTGGCGCGCAAGGCCGCGCCGATTCATGAGCGGGCTTTGACCGTGGACACGCACATTGATTGGCCTTCGCGGCAATTGAGCAACCCGGAGTTCGTGCCGGGCGAGCGACATGAGCCGGGTAAGCGCGAGAGCCAGCAATGGGATTTGATTCGCATGAAAGAAGGAGGCCTCGACGCCGTGTTCATGTCGATCTTCACCGCCCAAGGCCCGCGCAATGAGGAAGGCCATCTTAAAGCCAAAGAGCATGCGCTGAAGCTCATCGAGATTACGAAGAAGATGGCGAGCGATTATCCCGACTTGGCGGAGATGGCTTATGCTGCAGCCGACGCCGAGCGCATCGCGCAAAGCAACAAGCGCGCGATCTGCATGGGCATGGAAAACGGCTATCCGGTTGGCCTCGATAGCAGCAACGTGAAAATGTTTTACGACTTCGGCGTGCGCTATATGACGATCACGCATTCGCGCAACAACGAACTCGGTGATTCTTCCACGGATGAATTGCAAGAATGGAAAGGCCTGAGCGCTTTGGGCGAAAGCATCGTGCGTGAGATGAATCGCCTCGGCATGATGGTGGATGTTTCGCACGTACACGACGATACGTTTTGGGACGTGATGGCCATCACGCTAGCGCCGGTGATTGCCTCGCATTCGAGCGCATGGGCAATCAACGAGCATAAGCGCAATATGAAAGACGAGATGCTGCTCGCGATGAAGAAGAACAACGGTGTGGTGCAAGTTTGCTTGCTCGGCGATTTCATTAAAAAGATGCCGCAAAGCGCGGAGCGCGAGGCGGCAATGGCGGAATGGCGCAAGAAACAAGAAGCGTGGCGTCGCGGCGAGATGTCGCCGGAGCAAGAGCAGCAACTTTTCCAAGAGCGGCGCGCGATTAATGAAAAAATTCCCCCTAAGCGTCCGAGCTTGAATGATGCGATGGCGCACCTCGAGCACATGATCAAAGTCATGGGCATTGATCATGTGGGCATCGGTTCGGACTTCGACGGCGGGTTGATCGACATCGACGAGGTTTCCGCGATGCCGAACATTACGAAGGAGTTGGTGCGTCGCGGCTATTCGGAAGAAGACATTCGCAAAATTTGGGGCGGCAATTTGTTTCGCGTCATGCGCGAGGTGGAGGAGGTTGCGCAGCGGTTGCAAAGCGAGCATGCGTCAGCGGAGTGATGCGGGCCTTCAGTCATGCCAGGAGAGCGAAAACAAGTCAGGATAATTACGTCATATGTTACCGCAAGGCAGGACTACAATGGCACAAACAATACTTTGACTTGCAAATGAAACAACGTATCTTGCCACAAGATTCTGGATGAATTGCCCTCTGGTCTAGCTTGATGAAATACGGAATTGAATACTCCATGGAGGCCGTTACTCAGCTTCGTTTTTTAAGCCCCAAACAAAGAGCGAATGTGTTAAATGGAGTGGAGCAATTGCGAACATACGATCCCAAGTCCATCACAAGAAATAGAAAGCCCATGCGCCCCAACCCGCTGGCCCCATGGGAGCTGCGCATTCAAAACCTTCGTGTGTATTACGACGTTGAGGAGCGACCTAAGAGGCTGGTTCATATTCGTGCAATTGGTATCAAGAAAAGAGAAGCGATTTATATCGGTGGCGAAGAGGTGAAATTATGAAGCTCCTGAATAAAAGTGAAGCACGCGCAAGTCTTTCCGATTATGTCGATCACGTGCGTGAAGAGACAATTGTCATAATGGCACAGGGCAAGCCGGTTGCCGCACTATTCTCGTTGCAGGGCGTTGATGCTGAAACTCTATCGCTTAGCACAAATCCGAAATTTTTAGCCCTCATCGAAAAATCACGCAAGCGAGATAAGCGTGAAGGGGGAATGTCCAGTGAAAAAGTTCGAAGGCTTTTTAACCTACCACGGAAAAAAACACCGTTCCGGCGCGCTCCAGTATAGTATAAGACCGTGCGGCGCTATCATCCGCCAACTTTCCCCTTGCTTCTGTTTTCAAAAATCGCATAATTGCGCGCACTTCGAAACGCACCCGATCGTATTCTCCAACCTAATCCACGCGGAGTTTTGCCTTTGACTGTGACAAAACGAAGCTGCTGATGGCCGAATACTCTGCTAGCGAACTCATGGTTGCGCGCGCCGCACGCGAGCTTTCCAACGACGACGTCGTGTTCGTAGGAATCGGTTTGCCGAACATGGCGTGCAATCTGGCCCGTCTCACGCACGCTCCTCATCTCGTTCTCATTTATGAATCCGGCGCCGTTGGTTGTATGCCGGAGCGGTTGCCGGTTTCCATCGGTGATCCCGCGCTGGTTGCCGGCGCATTGTCGGTGTGTTCGCTCGCCGAAGTTTTTTTGAATTACTTGCAGGGCGGCCTCATCACCGTCGGCTTTCTTGGCGGCGCGCAGATCGACAAATTCGGCAACATCAACTCCACGGTTATCGGCGATTATGCGAAGCCCAAAGTGCGCCTGCCCGGCAGCGGCGGCGCTTCTGAAATTGCCGCACTCGCGCAAAAGATTTTGATCATCACGCCTCTACGCCAACGCAACTTCCCCGCGCGAGTGGATTTTCTCACCAGCCCCGGCTTTCTTTCCGGCGGCAATGAACGCCAGGCTCTCGGCCTCAAAACCGAGGGGCCCAAAGTGGTCGTTACCGACTACGGCGTTTTCCGCTTTGATCCTACCTCGCATGAAATGGTCTTGACCGATATCCACCCCGGTGTTGAACCGAAAACGATTCGTGATAATGTCGGCTGGGAAGTAAAATTCGCCGATGATTTGCACGTGACCGCCCCGCCGACCGCAGAAGAATTGCGCCTCATCCGCGAAGAACTCGATCCGGAGAGGATTTATATTTAGCATAAGTTTGGAGGCGACCATGTCTCGCTTTATGGACGTGACCACGGATTTCGGATTCAAAAAACTCTTTGGCGACGAAGCCAATATCGACGTGACGATGCATTTGATCAACGCCGTGCTGGAAGTTCAGCCGCCGATAGTTGAATTGCGTTTTGCCAATCCCGAACAGCTTCCGGAAAGCAGCGATCAACGCGTCGGCATTTACGATCTATTCTGCCGCGATGCCGCGGGCAACCGCTATCTGGTCGAAATGCAAAAGAGCCGCTTGGCTTTTATCAAAGACCGGATGCTCTACTATTCAAGCTTTCCCATTGCCGCTCAAGCTCCCAAAGGCGTGAAGCGTTATCAATATACTCCGCCGCCGGCGCTTCGCGTCCGTGACGCCGTCGTCGCGCCGTATGGAGATGAAGCCGTAACTGAAACCGAAGAAGTCGTTTCTACGGAGTGGAACTATGAGTTGAAAGCCGTGTATTGTATCGCGATTTTAGGCTACGCTTTGAACGGCAGTACCACTGCTGTCAATTATAACAGCATTCGAAACGACCGCCCTCCGCACGCGCCCTTTTACGATAAGCTGAAATTCGTGACCGTGGAACTGCCCTTGTTTGATTCGCGGCGGCCGGAGTATCGCCTCGATCAGCCGCTCAGCAAGTGGCTCTACTTTCTAAAACACTCGGCTGATTTTGAGCGTATCCCGGATGTGTTCAAGGGCGACAAAATTTTTCAAAAAGTTTTCTGGGTTGCGGAGCTGGCGAATTTTTCTTCGGAAGAAAGACGGCATTATGAACTCAGCATCAAGCGCACGCGCGATACTTACGCAGCGCTGACCACGAGCTTTGATGCCGGTAAGCTTGCCGGTAAGCTTGAAGGCAAGATCGAAGGCAAGCTTGAAGGAAAAATTGAAGACCTGCTCTTGCTCTTTGCGCAAAAGCTCGGTCCGGTTCCGGATGAGCTTGCGGCCGCGCTTCGTTCCGTTGATGATTTGGAGCGCATCCAAACCCTCTTGGCGCATTTCATCAAAATCAATGATTGGGAGGCGCTGCGAAAATATCTTGCCCCAAAGTGAATCAAAAAATATTGCGGCTCGAAATTGACTCATCACTTCATCTTCACGGAGGGTTGTATGAAACACTTGGTTAAAACCGCGTTGTCGTTGTTGCTTGCCGTGACCATGTTGATCGTGTCTCACGGCTTCGCCTATGCCGGCACCACCGGAAAAATTTCCGGCGTGGTGACGGACAAGGACACGAAGCAACCGTTGCCCGGCGTCAACATGGTCGTGGAAGGCACGACCATGGGGGCAGCCACGGATGCGAACGGGCGCTACTTCATTTTGCAAGTGCCGCCCGGCACGTACAATTTGATCGTCACGATGATGGGCTATCAATCCACCAAAGCCACCAACGTGAAAGTCAGCATCGATCTCACCACCACGCAGAATTTCGAAATCTCTTCGAAGGTGTTGGAGCTCGGCGAGGCGGTGGAGATTATCGCGGATCGGCCGCTCATTCAAAAAGACGGCGTGACCACGATGCAGATCGCCGAGGCCGAGTTGGTGGAAAACATGGTCGCGGATGATTACAAAGACGTGCTCACGCTCAACTCGGGCGTGACGAAATCGCAAATTCGCGACGGGGCTTTTTCTGGGAACACCGAAAGCGGCGAAGGCCAATTCTATGTGCGCGGCGGCCGCGGCAACGAGCTCGCGGTGATGGTCGACGGCATGTATGTGCGCGACGGCATCACCGGCGGCTTGGGCACCGAGGTTTCGACCGGGGCGATTGAAGAGCTGCAACTCATCAGCGGCAACTTCAACGCGGAGTATGGCAATGCCATGAGCGGCGTGCTCAATCTCGTCACGCAAGAAGGCGGCCGCGAAACTTCCTTCAAGATTCGCGGCATGACCGACGCGATCTTCGGCAAGCCCACGCGCGATTATACTTTCCTCGAGCGCGACAAACTGCTCGAAGAGAAAGGCGTGCTCGACCGCTCCAATTGGGGCACCAATCAAGGCCAAATCAGTCTCGGCGGCCCGGTGCCTGGCGTCGGCGGCAAGCTGAAATATTTTCTCTCCGGCGAATACAATGAAACCGGCGGCTACATCGGCGTGCTGCAAGACGAGTATGCGCGCCGCGGCACCGCGAAGCTGACCTATGCGCCGAGCAGCAAAACGAAATTCACGGTCACGGCCAACGGCAACAGCGAAGACCAAGAAATTTACGACCATTATTTCGCGCATGATCAACACGACGTCATCGGCGACTCGCTGCTCGGCTTTCCCGCAGGCAGCCCGGCCAACAACTATGCGGGCAATAATCGTTTGAAGACGCGCGTGTATAACGGCTTGTTCGGTTGGACGCAGTCTTTGAGCAATCGCGCGTTCTTCGAGTTGAAGCTTGGGTATTTCACGCGGTCTTACTTCGACCGTGTGCGCCCCGAGCCGGAAAATTATCTTCTGCTCACGTACAACGACGGCGAAGATTTCGCGGCCTCGGGCGATGACCCGCGTTATTTGAGTCAGGAGAACCGCTCGTGGGAAAGCAAGTTCGATCTCACGTGGCAGGTCAATGCGAATCACAACGTCAAAGGCGGCGTTGATCTCAACCTGCTGCGCATTTGGCGCAAGCAACTGTTGACCGGCGGCGACATTCAAAACTCGCGCATCGATCATTTCACGATCAAGCCCGTGGAAGCCGCGATTTATGTGCAGGACAAGATGGAGTTCAAGGACATCATCATCAACGCCGGCGTGCGCTTGGATTATTTTGATCCGGCGGATAGCGTGGCCATTGATTCGAACGTTCCGCTCGGTGCGCGCCGCGTGGCAGATACGCGCCTGCGTTTCAGCCCGCGCCTCGGCCTTGCGCACCCGGTCACCGATCGCGCGAACCTGCACTTTTCTTACGGGCATTTTTATCAAAATCCCGAGTACAACAAAATCGTGTTCAATCGTCTGCGCTACGTCGATATCTTCCGGCCGACGTTGGGCAACGCCGATCTCAAGCCGCAGAAGACGGTTTCGTTTGAAGTGGGCTGGGATCAGCAATTGACGGATTTCCTCGCGATCAGCGCCACGGGCTTTTATAAGGATTATGAGAACCTCGTCTCCACCGATCCTTATCCCAACGCGCGCCCGGCCGCGGTGACGTATTACGTGAATCAAGATTTCGCGAACGCGCGCGGCGTGCAGATCGACATGCGCACGCGCCGCTACAATCATTTTACTTCGTATTTCAGCTACACCATTCAACGCGCGGAGGGCAACAGCTCCAGCCCGCTCGATACGCGCAACGATTTGCTTGCCAGACCGCCGCGCGTGCCGGTGAAGAAGCTCATCATTTTGGATTGGGATCGCCCGCACATTTTCAACTTCAATCTCGACTTCCGCTACAACAAAGGCGAAGGCCCGAGCTTCGGCGGCGCGCAATGGCTGCAAAACTTCGGCGTGAATTTGACCGGACGTTTCGGCAGCGGATTTCCCTACACGCCCACGGATAGCCGCGGCCAGCGCATTGCCGACGAAAACACCGCGCGCGCGCCCTCAAATTTTCAGCTCGATTTGCGCGTGGACAAGCTCTTCAACGTTGCCGGCGTGGAACTGGGCGTCTTTTCCGAAATCACCAATCTCACCAATCGCCGCAACGTCGTCGATGTGTGGACCGACACGGGCTTGCCCAATGATTCCACCGATCCCGGCTTCACCCCACAAGGCGAGCGCGATCCGTACAATATCGGCGAGCAGAGGAATATTCGGATTGGGTTTGAGTTGAAGCGGTGAGCGCATCGTGATCGAAGTTAAATCACGCGTTCCCCTCTAGTTGTCATTCTGGAAGAACCTTCCCTAGTGCTCGCCACTGATCACAAAACTAGCTTTGTTCCCAGCGCTAGGGAAGGTTCCTCCGGAATGACAGATCTGTTGGAGTTGATTCACGAAAGTCATTTCATAAGCAATCGGAGGCATTGAGGAATGAAAAACAAAACACACATTGCAATCCTCTTTTTCGCTCTGCTCTTCGTGCCGGTGAGCAACAACGCGGCACAGGCCGGCGACGGCAAAGAGGGCAAGGCCGAGAAGATCGCAAAGATTCGCAAGCTGCAACAGGCCGGCGCGCTGCACAAGCCCGGCGCGTTTGCCGACCGCAAGCTCGGCCGCATGGATAACGGCCGCATGGTGGTCTATCACGACAACAACGGCTTCATCGGCGACCGCGATTTCACGCGCAGCGTGGAATGGCCCGCGGGCACGCTCAATTATATGGTTTGGCAAATCGGCATTCTCTTCGGCGCGGTCACGGCCAACGGCGATACGATTGTCAGCGAATCGTATAACGACGTTTCCGACAATCAATTCAATCCCGAAGGCGGCTTTGATAACGCTAGCTATACTTCGCCGATTTTGCAAACCGCGATTGTGCCGCGCAGCGATATTGTCGAAAGCTACGCGCCGCAATGGAACGGGCAATGGCCCGCGCTCGAGGGCGGCTCCATTGATCCCGCGGTGTTGCGCGGCCTTGCCAGACAAGAGTCGTATTGGATTATGCGCGACAACAACGACCCGGCCGTGAGCCAGCAACCGCCGCTCGGCGTGGAAGTAGAATGTCGTCTTTTGCAATTAAACTCCCGCTTGACACGCGACTTCGTGTTCGCGTTTTATCGCGTGAAGAACATCAGCGGCGCGAAACTGCGCGCGTGCCGCTTCGGCGTGCTCGTGGATAACGACATGCCCGCGCTCGTGGGCGCCGAGTTTGAAGACGACGACGACGGCTTCATCAAAGAATTGAATCTCGCATTCGCGCGCGACTCTGATAATTTTTACGCCTCGAAGCCCGGCTTCAACATTGGCCACTTCGGCACGAAGTTTCTGAAGAGCCCCTCGGTCAACGGCAGAGAATTGGGCTTGACCGCGTGGACGACGTTTGAATATGGCGACATGCCCGCGGGCGGCGAATTTATTCTCACCGAAGACGGCCCGGATCCCAACGGTCTGCAGTTCGGCAGCCGCGATCACGCGCAGTATCAATACATGCAGCCCGGCTTGTTCATGCAGCCGCGTTATGACACCGACGTCGGTTACATTATGAGCGCCGGCGATTTTGAATTGGAGAACGGCGCGAGCGTGGAAATGGGCGTGGCCTTTATCGCCGCGCCGGATTTCGAAACGCTGCTGAAAAACGCCGAGGCCGCGCAACGCATCTATGATAACAATTTCGTCGGCCCCACTGCGCCCTCCGCTCCGGCAGTTACGGCCGTGCCCGGCAATCACAGCGTCACGTTGTATTGGGATGATCGCAGCGAAGGTTCGAACGACGCATTCTCCGGCAAGAGTGATTTCGAGGGCTATCGCATCTATCGCAGCGACCGCAGCCGCGACGACGACGGCAATGTAATTTGGGGCAAGAAAACCGAGTTGGAGGTTTATCCCACCGGCTGGGTTCCGCTCGCTGATTACGACGTGTTCAACACCACCGTGCGCGAAATTAGCGGCGTTGTGGTTTCGCACAATGCTTCGTTGCCCGGCGCTTCGAATGCCGTCATCGTTTCCGGCGGCCTTGCGGAAGGCACGCAAGGCGGCGACGCGAATGTGGATTTGAGCGGCGCGTTTACGGGCGATAGCTACATTATCGAGTTTACCGCGGACACGACCTTTCAAGTGAAGAATGCCTCGCAACCTTCGCGCGTGTTGTATTTGGAGAGCTTCGTCGACGCCGACGATGAAATCGTCAACGGCGGCAAAGGCTTTTGCGTGTTGGATGCCGCGTTTGCCATTCAACCCAAGATTGACGGCCTCACCGGCAAATATACTTCCGGCAACAGCATCTATATCGACGGCATCTTTGTGAAGATTGCGGACAACTTCGCGGACTCGACCAAAGACGGCACCGTGAATGAAGGCGAGTTGTTCCGCGTGGAGCAAAAGAAGATCGACCCCGGCTCGAATGCGGGCTTGCGCCATCACTGGACCGATCCCGATAAGCTCATCAACGGTTATGAGTATTGGTACACGGTCTCGTCCTATGATCGCCCCGACCCGGAAATCGACGTGCCGGTCAACGAGAACGAGCCCTTGCAAATTCCTTTTGCGTTTGCCGATGATCAAACCGTGGCCGTGGTGCCGCAAGCGCCGGCCGCGGGTTTCTTGCAGGCCGAGGTCGATAGTACGTTCAAACACGTCGCGGGCATTTCCGATCTCGCCGGCTTTGAATTGCAAGTCATCGATCCGCGCAAAGTCACGGGCGCGAGTTATGAAATCTCGTTTGAAGTGACGGACGCGGATAAAACGTACACGGTCAAGAACATGACTTCCGGCGCGAACGTGTTGAGCAAGCAACCGTTCTATGATGAAGCCGTGGACAACGCCCAGCGGTTCGACGGCCTGCGCGTGCTCGTTAAAGATATCGACTTCAATATCAATCTCGACAAGTCGAGCCAAACCGTGCGCGTGAGCACCGAAGAGCTGGCGCTCGATCCCGATCTCATCAATCCGCGCGCGGGCGCGAATGATCACGATTATCTTTTCATCTTCAAACAGAATCCCTCGGACTCTGCGAGCTTTCAATATCTCTACGCCGATTGGGATACCGGCGATCCGGTTTATGCGCCGTTCATTGTGATTGATCAAACCACGGGCGACACATTGACCGTCGAGATTTTAGACACGCGCGAAGGCGAAGGCGATTCCGATCAGAGATACGACGTCGCGGAACGCATTGCCATCGGCGACACGAAATATGACGGCACCGGCGGCTGGCAAGCGAACACGTATTCATTTCGCTTCGGCTTCACGGGCGATTACGTCGCGGGCACGCAATATAAAATCGTGACGGACAAACCGCTCACGGCCGCGGATCGTTATCAATTCAGCACACGCGCGCAACGCTTCGACGCTGCAAAGGAGAAAGAAGACTTGAAACTCGTGCGCGTCGTGCCCAATCCGTTCATCGTTAGCTCCGGCTTTGACACCGTGCGTGAGCGCCATGAGCTGCACTTCACGCGCTTGCCCGCGAACTGCACGATTAAGATTTTTACCCTCACCGGCGAGCTGGTGAAAACGATCACGCACAGCCGTGACGCAGAGGGCCAAGATTTCGCGAGGTGGGATTTAAAAACCGAGTTCGGCAGCGAAGTCGCGTATGGCGTTTACTTTTATCACATCGCCGCCGGCGCGGGCACGCACATGGGCAAGCTCGCCATCATGCGGTGAAGCAAGGAGACAGGTGAAGCAAGGAGACAAAAAAGAAAAGGAGCCAAAAAACCAAGTGGCTTATCGTAGCGCAGGCATCCTTGCCTGCGGGCAGTCAGGATGACTGCGCTACATTTCACCGAGCATCATCATAAAAGAGTTAATTGGAGAAGCAACTATGAAGAATAAATCAACACTCGCGTTGATGGCACTTGCCGTCGTTCTCGTTCCGGTCATCGCGCAGGCGCAATTTGCGACGCCCACGGATAATTTCAACAACAACGGCACACGCGCCGCGCAGTTTTTGAAAATGGCGGTCGGCAGCCGTGCGAGCGCGATGGGTGAATCCTTCGCCGCGGTTGCCAACGATGCCTCGGCGTTGTTTTGGAACCCGGCGGGCATCGGCAATCTGCAAAATCTCGAAGTGCATCTCACGCACGTGGATTATTTGCTCGATGTCTCGTTTGAATATGCCGGCTTGGTGATTCCGATGAGCACAGGCCGCCTCGGCTTCAGCGCTGCAGTGCTCAGCATGAATGACGAGCACGTGACGACCCTTGATGATCCCGACGCGGAAATCGGCACGACGTGGTC
>Ga0247727_10010015_pt1 | contig 16918 bp, 18 predicted proteins | sample WisWelCaveWW1625_FD_202498 | JGI IMG/M metagenome (GOLD analysis project Ga0247727, IMG submission 202498) | Biofilm microbial communities from Wishing Well Cave, Virginia, United States - WW16-25 | ecosystem: Environmental > Aquatic > Deep subsurface > Groundwater > Cave microbial mat | place...
CGCTGCTGCCGCGCATCTCGTCGAACGCGGAGCCAAGTTGACGCTGGCGACCGCGCTTTGTCTGGAACGTTGGGACGACGTCACACATCTCGGCCAGACAGCAAGCGCCAGCGAAAAACAATTTGGGTTTATTCTCGCCGCTCTCAATGGCAAGGCCGAGGCGCTCAGACGAATGATCGATCTCGGCGTTGATCTGAATCGTCCCAGCGCTGACCTTTATTCACACGCCACTGCGCTTCATCACGCCGTGTGCTCGGGTTCGCTGGAGGCGGTGAAGGTGCTTGTGGAAGCCGGAGCCGAGCTCGGCACGAAAGACCGTGCTTGGAACGCAACGCCGCTGGAGTGGGCCGAGCATTACATTCGTGAAGCAAAAGGAGATGACGCCGGAAAACAATACCCTGAGATTGCGGCCTACCTTCGTGAAAAGAGTGCCGACTATGCTAAATGTTCGTAAAAACATTTTTGCAAGATAATTGTGGCAAAATAATTAGAAAACAATTGTCAAAGCAGGATCCAACAATGGAACCGAATGTCAAGCAAGCTGTGCCGTTTTTTATGGTGTCGAGCATCGAAGCGTCCATCCGTTATTACGTCGATGGCCTCGGCTTCGAGACGACCAACAAATGGATTGACGAGGGCAAGCTTCGCTGGTGTTGGCTGCAACGCGGCGGCGCGGCGCTGATGCTGCAGGAGTTCAAGAAGGAAGGACATCATGCCTGGGTGCCAGAAGGAAAATTGGGCGTGGGCGTCTCGATCTATTTCATCTGCGAAGACGCACTGGCGTTCTACCACGAAGTCACAGCACGCGGGATTCAAGCCTCGAGACCCTTCGTCGGGAATGGGATGTGGGTCACTTCGCTGTCGGACCCGGACGGCTACCGGATTGAATTCGAGAGCTACACGGACGTGCCGGAGGAGACGGAGTTTAAAAGGAGCGCGGACATTCTTGTCCGCGACGCCCATGTGGCATACACCATGATCATGTAACAATCCTACGGATACAACAAGACAAAACCCAACATGCCGATCATCGACATTCATATACACATTCAGCCGTGGGAGCAGCTCAAGCCGGCGGTGCGGGAAAAAATGACTGCCGGCCGCAAGGACATGGCGGCCATTGAGAAGTTCATGCAATCGCCACAGGCCTTTTTGGAATTTCTCGATGCCAACGGCGTCGAGCGCGCCGGACTCATCAATTATCCCAGCCCCGATCTCATGGGTTTCACCCCCGCGACGAACGATTTTGTCGCGCAGTATTGCAAAAAAAATTCACAACGGCTTATCGCCTTCGGCGGCGTGCATCCGCGCTTTTGCGATGACGTCGAGGCGGAAATGACGCGGCTGCTCAAGCTCGGCATTCGCTGTTTGAAAGTGCATCCCCCGCATCAAGCCATCGCCGCCAATGCGTATCGCTATGGCGACGAGGGGCAGGAAGCGCTCTACCGCCGCGCGGAAAAAGAAAACATGCTGATGATGTTCCACGGCGGCACCAGCATCTTCCCGGGGGCGCGCAACGTCTTTGCCGACACCATGCCGATTGACGACGTCGCCGTTGATTTTCCCAATTTAAAAATCATTATCGCCCACGCCGGACGCCCTCTTCACACGGAGACGACTTTCTTCTTGCTGCGCCGCCACAAAAATATCCATATCGATATTTCCGGCATTCCACCGAAGAAAGTGTTGGATTATTTGCCGCGGCTCGAGGAAATTGCCGGCAAGACGTTGTGGGGCACGGATTGGCCAAGCCCGGGCGTGACCGACATGAAAAAAAATATCGACGATTTTCTAGGGTTGCCCTTGCCTCAAGAAATGAAAGATGCTATCTTGTATTATAACGCGCTCACATTGCTTCGCGAGTGCGGCGCCGTACCAGACTAAGTTTGTGCAAAAAATTTTGCTTAAAAGAACCTTGTCACCTCCCAACGCTGATGAGCCGCAATCAAAAGGCAGAATGATTATTTGGCAGAATAATTTTTTAATCATTCTGCCGAACCATTATTCTGCCTTTCAAAATCTTCGCGGTTGTGATAGTTTTTAAGGATAATCCTATAGACTGATAACTGACTCTATGAAATCTGTTTACCTCAACCAACACGGCGACGAAGCCGTTTTGCAGTACGGCGAGCTGCCCGATCCAATAGTCGGCCCCGGGCAAGTTTTGGTCGAGATCAAAGCCTGCGCGTTGAATCATCTCGATTTGTGGATGCGCCGCGGAGTTCCGGCGATCAAGGTTAAAATGCCGCATATTCTCGGCTCGGATATTTCCGGCGTCGTGGCGCAAACCGGCGCCGGCGTGACGCACGTGCAGGTTGGGCAGGAGGTGGTGCTTTCGCCGGGCGTTTCCTGCGGCCATTGCCAGGCATGCCTCTCCGGTTTCGACAACAATTGCCGCGAGTACGGCGTGCTCGGCGAGCATGTGCCCGGCGGCTATGCGCAATTGATTGCCGTGCCCTCGCCAAACATTATCCCCAAGCCGGCGAATTTGAATTTCTTTGAAGCCGCGGCGTTCCCTCTGACTTTTCTCACCGCATGGCACATGCTGGTCACCCAGTGCCAAGTGCGTCCCGGCGATTGGGTGCTCGTGCTCGCCGCCGGCAGCGGCGTCGGCGTCGCCGCCATTCAGATTGCGAAACTCCACAACGCCACGGTGATTGCCGCCGCCGGCAGTGATGCCAAACTAGAAAAAGCCCAAACCCTCGGCGCGGATTTTTGCATCAATTATGAAAAGCAAAATTTCCGCGAAGAAGTGCGCCAGATCACCGGCAAGCGCGGCGTCGATATCGTTTTCGAGCATGTAGGGGAGAAAACCTGGAACGATTCCATCAAATCGCTCGCCAATGGCGGCCGGCTCGTGACCTGCGGCGCGACAACCGGCTATCGCGCGGTGACGGACTTGCGGTATGTTTATTTCAAAAATTTGAAAATTTACGGCAATCTCATGGGGTCAAAGAGCGAGTTGTTGCGCATTGCCGAATTTTTCAAAACCGGCCAACTCCGTCCGGTGATTGACCGCGTGTTGCCGCTGGCCGAAGCCCGCGAGGGGCACCGGCTCCTGGCGCAACGGGAGCAGTTTGGAAAGGTGGTGCTGGAAATTTAGTTTCTCAATCTTGCAACGAAACGGGAACCGCAACGAAAAAACATCTATGGCAAAAATCATCAACAGCATCGCCGTCTTCGGCGCCGGCACCATGGGCCGGGGCATTGCTTACGCCTCCTGTTTGGGCGGATTTGCCACCAAGCTTTATGATGTCGAAGATAAAATTTTGCTTAGCGCCCGCGAGAATATCGCCAACAGTTTTCGCAAAGCGGTGGATAAGGCGATCATTTCTCAAGAGGCCGCCGATCAAAGCCTGGCGCGCCTGCAAACCACGACCGAGCTGAATGCGGCCGCCGGTGCGGCGGATTTCGTCATCGAGGCCGTTCCCGAGCGGATTGATCTGAAAATCAATTTGTTCCGCCGGCTCGACGGCATCGCGCCCAAGCAGGCGATTTTCTCGACCAACACCTCCTCGCTTTCGATAACCGAGATGGCCGGCGCGACGCAACGGGCGCCACAAGTCATCGGCATGCACTTCTTCAATCCGGTGCCGGTGATGAAGCTGATCGAAATCATTCGCGGCCTGGAAACTTCGGAAGAAACCATCACGACGACGCAAGAAGTTGCGAGATTGATGAAAAAAGAATCCGTCCTGATCAACGAGTCGCCCGGTTTCATCACCACGCGCATCAACGCCATGATCGGCAACGAGGCGTTTTACATGCTGCAAGAAGGCGTGGCCACCGCGCCGGAAATCGACAAGGCGCTCAAGCTCGGACTCAATCACCCCATGGGCCCGTTCGAGCTGGTCGATCTCGTCGGCCTCGACGTGCGCTTGAACATTCTCAATTTTCTCCATCAAACCCTCGGAGAAAAATTTCGCCCTTGTCCGCTGATGGTGAAGTATGTCAAGGCCGGAAGACTCGGGAGGAAAGCGGGCAAAGGGGTTTACGATTATTCTGTTTCGTAGTATTGCCTTCAGACGAACACTTTTGACAACGCAACCAATTCTATTGCCGATTTTGATTGTGCAGGGGCTTAGCCTTCCCACGCCACCGCCTCAATCGCATCCACAATCTTGATGTATCCCGTGCAGCGGCACATATTGCCGGAAATCGCCTGCTCGATTTCGTCGCGCGCCGGTTTGGGATGTTCATCAAGAAAAGCTTTCGCCGTCATGATAAAACCTTGCGTGCAGAAACCGCATTGCGAGCCGCCGTGCTCGGAAAAGGCGCGTTGCAGCGGATGCAGCAGGCCGTCGCACTTCAGGCCTTCAATCGTGGTGACTTCATGCCCGACGGCTTCCAACGCCATCGTCAAACACGAGAGCCGCGCCCGGCCATTGAGATGAACGGTGCAGCAGCCGCAGGTGCCCATGTCGCAGCCGCGCTTGGTGCCGGTGAGGTTGAGCGTTTCGCGAATGACGTCCAATAAAACGTCGTACGGTCGAATGGCAACCTCGTAGGTCGAGCCGTTGACGCGCAGGGTGACGAGTTTTTTATTCGGCATTTTTTATCGTCGTGGCGTTATCTAAAAACTTTCTTGCAGCAATTATATTATGATACGACAGCGGCGGGAAGGAGTCAAGGAATTTCTTCCATAAAAAGGCTTAGGAGCTGCGGCGGGAAATTTGCCGTACCCAGCTTTCGAAAAAAACCGAAGCTTTCGCGACAACAAACGTCAGCATCAAAATCATCGCCAAATTGAAAGCACGGGGCAAAACTTCCTTGCCGAACGCTTTCTCAAATATGCTGCCGGAAATCGGAATAAACGATAAAACTTTCGTCAAGAAATTTTGAAAAGCCTGAAAAATTTCCGGGGCGCCGATTCCCGCCAGCCATTGTTGAATTTGCTGCGCCAACGGCGAAGCCGCGAGCTGGTTGATGGCGGCCACATTGATGTTTTTATAGCCAAACCACAGCGCCAGCGCCAATGAGAAGGCATACCCGGCATAAATCGCCGCGCGCTTCCAGCTTAAAAAAGTTTTGGCGCGGTTGGGCGCAGCAGCAGGCTCAAAACGGCAAAAAATCTTTGCCGTAAAATCGGACGGCAGCGCCGGGGCGGCATCAGTCTCCAACACGGCGAGCATGCGTCGATGAAGCTGAAAATGCTCGCGGCAAACGCCGCACGCCTCGACGTGGGCTCGCATATCCGGCGGCAGAGACGATTCGCTGCCCGAGGCTTCGAGATTGTCGAGTTGGAGACGAAAAATTTTGCAGTTCATGCGGCTAACTCCTGGCGCGAAAACTCACGCCAGACCTGCTCGCGCAGCAGGGCGCGGGCGCGAAACAAATGCGTCTTGACGCTGCCCATCGGCATTTGCATGATCGCCGCGATTTCCTGATACGCGAGATGTTGGATGTGATACAGAACCAAAATCGTGCGATATTTCGCGGGCAAATTTGCCATCACAGAAAAAACGCGCGCCTGCAAATCCGCTTCTTCAAAATTATTTTCCGGCGATTCGATATAAGGCAAATCCTCGGCCGGCGTGTTGTCGATATCTTGCGCCTTGAAACGTTTGCGGCTTTCCAACAAATTCAGACAGGTGTTGACGCAGATACGATAAATCCACGTCGAAAAAGTGGCGTCTTCCCGGAAATTCTCCAGGCCGCGATAGGCGCGAACGAACGTATCCTGGCTGGCTTCTTCGGCGTCTTCGCGATTGCCGAGAATCCGCAGGGTGGTGTGAAAGATGCGCGCCTTGTACCGGTCAATCAACTCGGCAAACGCGCGTTGATCGCCGGTTCGGATACGCGATATCAACTCATGATCTGTTTTCATCCAGCGGCCCGGAATCCTGTCTTTTTATGTCAATCATTAGGACAGGCGAGGAAAGGACTTTGTTTCACGAAATTTTTAAAAATTTTTTCAAAAATCTTGAAACATGGCCGGCCTCGCGGCGGTCAGAACTTGATGAAAATAACAGATGTCTTGAGATCAAACAGGAGAATTGAACATGAATGCCTGGGAATTTATCGCGCCGATGACGATGGTATTGGGACTTGCTGTGATGGTTGCCTTCATCATCTTTCAAACTCAGCAGCATCGCCTGCGCATGAAAATGGTTGAAAGCGGCGTCACCAACTTGGATCTCACCAAAATGCGAATGCCGTCGGACAATTCCTTGAAATACGGCTTGGTGACTATCGCCATCGGTATCGCCATTTTCATGGGGCTTATGTTCGAGAAGAATGTGCCCGAGCTTGGCGGCGAGTTTATGTTGGCGTTTATACCCATCTTTGCCGGTGTGGCGCTGCTGATTTCCGCCTTTGTCGAACGGCGCCGTGAGAAAAAGCAATGAGGCGCGCTTCAGCGGCGGGATTTTCAGCCAAACAAATCAGCTTGCTCGCAGCGGCGGAAATGCCCGGTGGTGAGATGAACCCGTTTTTGATTGAGGCCGAGTTTTTTGCACGTCACGTCGAACATTTGTGAAACCGCCTCCACGCGCTCGCCTTCGCCGCGGAAGCGCGAGCCGAAGCCAGGATCGTTGAGGCGGCCGCCGCGCATCTCTTGAATCGCATGCAACACCTTGTTGGCGCGATCGGGAAAATATTGCAGCAGCCAGTTAACGAACAAATCTTTTACGGCATACGGCAAACGCAGCATGACATGCCCGGCGCTGATCGCGCCGCGCTTCGCGGCTTCCGCCAGAATCGCCGGCATTTCGTGATCGTTCAATCCGGGAATGACCGGCGCGACATTGACGCCGGTGGGAATGCCGGCGGCGGCAAGCTGCGCCACCGCCTCCAAACGTTTCTCCGGCGCCGAAGTGCGCGGCTCCATTTTCCGGCAGAGATGATTGTCGAGCGTCGTGATCGAAATCGTGACGGCAACCAGATTCAATGCGGCAAGCTGCTGCAGCAAATCAATATCGCGCACGATCAGCGCATTTTTCGTGATCATGCCCAGCGGATTGCGATAGTTCAAAAAAACTTCCAAACAACGCCGGGTGATCTGCAATTTGCGCTCGACGACTTGATAACAATCGGTGTTGCCGGAGAGGGCGATGACCTGTGGCTGCCATTTCGGATCGCGAAACGTTTTTTCCAAAAGCTCCGGCGCATCTAATTTCACCATGATCTTCGTTTCAAAATCCAACCCGGAGGAAAGCCCGAAATACTCATGCGTCGGTCGCGCGTAGCAGTAGATGCAGCCGTGCTCGCAACCGCGATAGGGATTCAGACCGTGCGTGAACGGAATATCCGGGCTGTCGTTCTTGGAAAGAATCGTCCTCGTCGCATCGACGAAGTACTGTGTTTTGACGGTTTGTTCTTCCGCCTGATCGAGCCATTCGGGATCAGGTTCGATTTCGATTGGCTCGAAGCGGTTGACCGGATTGAGCGGTGTGCCCCGGCCTTTAAGCGGCAAATTTGGATTGACGATGGTAGACATGGAAATATCTCCGCGTTTGAGAATTTTTGTCCACCAATATTTTACAAAATTGCCTGCCCAATTGCAAGCTTTTTGGTGAAAATTTAACCCCCGTTTAAATTAAAAATCTTGAAAGGTTTTATAAAATTAAAACTTTGTGTCTTCGTGTCTCGGTGGTTTATGAATAATTCAGGCAAGTGAATTTTTCGTGGCTGGAACTCGGTTAATTTTTCGCCGCAGTTCGGGCGCGCCAATCCAGGCGATTCATCAGCAAATCCCAATGCAGCGTGTCGCCGGCTTCAATCGGCTCGGCAAGCTCGGCGATCACCGGCTCGCCGGCCCAGGCCGGAGGCGCCTGCGCCGCAACTAAAAACGACCGGCCCGGCGGAAACGGCGGTTTCAGTTGAAATGATTTGGTTTCACCAATCGAAACCCTCCCCAAATAAGTTTCACCGCCGAGATCCGGCCGCCAGTAAACCTGCATGCCGGTGTGCAGTTGATTGACAACGGTCAAACGCGCCGGCATTTCCGAAATCCGCTGCCCTTCGGATCGTGACAATTCTCTGTTGGCGCAGTTTAACGACAGGCAGCAAATAATAAAGACGGCGGCATACCAACGCTTGTTTTGAGATGGGAACATATCAACTTTTCAATTTTTGGTGGAGAGATCGGGCGATTCATCCGGTTTTGCCGCTGAGGCCGCGGCGCCGTTGAGCGGAACGATAATTCCGTCCGCCGACACAATGTTTTGGCCGAGATTCAGATGTCGCGACAAGGCATTGAGCGAATCAATGACGGCTGTAGCGGCTTCGCCTTGCAGAAGCTGCGGTTGAAATTCGACTTCATCATTTAAAACGTTGATGGGGAAACATCGCGCGTACAACACGCCGCCGGCATCGACGACATATTTCAAGATAATGCTGGTGCGGGAGCTTGGGCTGTAACTGCCGAAAGCAAAATTTCCCAGCGAATACGCGATCAAGCCTTGCCGCGCGGTTGGCCGTGAGCGATACAGCTCGAGGCCTTGCAAAACGTGCGGATGATGGCCGATGACAATATCCGCGCCGCGATCGATCGCTGCGTGCGCCATGTCGATTTGATAAGCTTTGGGCGTGACCATTTTTTCCGCGCCCCAGTGAAACGACACGACCATGATATCGACTTTCGGCGCGAGCGAATCCAACGCCGCAATATAGCGCTCCCAAAATGGAAACGCCGTTCCCGGCTTGTTTTTGCCGGCATAAAATTCTTCGGGATGCGTCATCGAAAAGCCGAGAAAGCCGAAACGCAATTTTTCCTTTTTCTCATTTTCGCGTTCGAGGATCACCGGCGCAAAGGCCGTCTCGATATTTCCTCCGGCGCCGACATAAAACAACGATAAACTATCCAGCGTCGCCATCGTGTCAGAAAGCCCCTCCGGCCCGAAATCGAGGATATGATTATTGGCGAGATGCAAAATGTCAAAGCCGCTTTCTTTCAAGCCGCGTGCGTGTTTGGGCGGAACGCGAAAAGTAAACTTCTTGTCTTTAAACTGCTCGCCGCGATCGGTGAACGGCGCTTCGAGATTGGCGATGGCAAAATCAGCCGCGTGCAAAATGTGTTTAGTCGCTGCAAATGGATAAGCGGACCCCGAACTATCGAGATGCGCGACAACCCACGAGCCGAGCATGACATCACCCACCGCCACCAGCGAAACGGCGAAATGAGCCGGCGTCTTGAGTTTGGCCGAGGTTAAAGGCGCCAATGGAACCGGCTCGATTCGCAGCGCGAGCAGCGGCTCGATCTTCGGCAGCGGCGCGACAACAGGTTTCTGATTGGCGCAACTCATTAGAAACGCCAAGCCGAGAAAAAAATATCGTCTTTTCATGCGCAGCAAAAAAGTTACAGTAAGTGATTGTTTCAGCAATTTAACGATAATTGGAGGGAAATGCAAGCGCAGAATTGCGACTGGAAGTAAAAACGTCGCGTGTCACGACGCTCCTCATCGGCGTTTGATCGGACGCACGCGCTGGTAAATGAAACTGGGCAGTTTCAACGCCAATTCGGTGAATAAGGATTTGTAATCGGCATATCGCACGGTGAGAAAATCGCTGAGGTCTGAGGGAATGGGATCGAAATGGGGGCGCTTGGGGTCGCGGTAATCGCAAAAGATGAATGGCAGCTTCAGCATGAAACTCATGCCGATTTCGATATAGACATTTAGCTTTGTTTCGGTTTCGCGATTGTCGAAAATGGCAAAGTCCGCTGCGCGCAGCTTTTTGACAATGTCGGATAACACCGGCTCGGAGGCCGCCTCCTGCCCAGCTAACAACAATTTTATGCCATAAGGATCCAAGATTCGCGCGAGATTGAAACGTAGTGGTTGAGTGATATGATCAACGAAACGGTGGCCGACAAAAACTTTCAGGCGCATCTTGGGAATTTGAACAAGATCGTTTTTCAACAGAATGCGTACAAAGGCGAATTCAGAACCATCCATGGCTCTCATAGATATTCGCTCATAACGCAAATCACGGTTTAGCGGCTCATACTCTCCCCTTGAGATCAATGCACCGGCTACAGCTCGAAGGAAATTCGGTTCTGATAGCTCATCGTAAAGCTGGCGATTGATACGCTGGTAGTTGTGCAGCTCAAACAGCGCTTGTGCCAAATCTTTAAAAATACCTGAGACTGAAGAGTCGGACATAGGCAGGGTTTATCGTTTCACCATCTTTTTGGGGGATGGCGGCTTCTTCCGATTATGATTTCTTTTATTAACCCATGACATTCTCAGATCCTTTTGCCACTCCGGCATTTCCAATTCCGGAAAAAGCGGCTTGGTACGCAATGCTTTCTCCATGCCGACAATAAAACGCGCCACCTTTTTAATCGCCTTATCAAACTCCATCCCTTGCTCTTCAACGAGACGCTGCACCACCGGATCCCCTTTCTCTCTAAGCTCTTTCTCGACTTCTTTGATGTCGCTGAGCTTGCCAATAAAGATGTATTGAGATTTTTTCAAAGCCATAAGTTCACCTCACAAAAATGATCTCCGCCTTTTTCGTTGTGCGGCCTTTTTCGCTCTAATGTGTTTCACCTCCATTTTCCACGTTACTATTTTACCGAAAAAAACATCAAATAACAAAAAGATTTATTTGACCAGCACGATGGCCACTTTGCTGGCGGTCGATTGCGGAATCGTCATGCTCATTTGTCCGGTGAGCGCAATGGTGGTTTCCAAATCCGAAGTTCCAACCACAGCGACCAGCATGCCTTCTTTCGGCGTGAAGTAAGCCGTGCCGTTGTTCGGGCCTTCGCCTTCGATGGAAAAATTCATGCCCATATTGACGCCGTTGCCCGTGAGGGTGATTTTACCGCTGTAGATGATCCGCAGGCATTTATAGCCCAACGTGTCAACTTCACCGGCAATGGTGTAAGTCGTGTTTGCCGCCACGATTATTTGGCCGCCCGTCTGCGCGTTTGTATCCGCCGTGCTCGCCGTCCACGAGTCGCCGGCTTTGACCTCTTTTTCGGCAAGTTCGATAAAGCTGAAGGCCGGTCGCCGGCCGCCGCTTTGCGCCAGGAGGCCGGGAAGCTGCACGCTATCGACAACAACCGATTTGAGCTTTTTGCCGGCCGCGGTCATGATTTGGCGCGTGCGCTTGCCGATCATGCCTTCCGGATTTTCAAAGATTTGATCTCCTTGCGGCGTTGTGGCCGTCACGTTCAGCGAGTCGAGCGCATAAACAAATGTGACGTTGCCGTCCTTGCCGACCTCTTCGACCTCGAGGCGGAGCACGCTCACGGCGTCGGAGCCGCTCGTCATCTCACGGCCCTGCATCTCCATCGAATTTTGCACATTCATCGAGGTTTTGTATTTCAAGCGTTGATTCGTTTCCATGCGATAGGCGAGTTTGTATGTGCCGCCGGCGCAACCCGTGAAGAGACTAATCATGATGGCGCCAAACACGACTTTTAACAACTTTTGCAATTGCATATTTCCTCCAAAAATGTAAAATGATTTGATTGCTCATCCGCGTGCAACGTTCATTTATTGCGGCTCGACCAGCCGGAACCGCTGCTCGGTGTTTGCCGCGCGCCAGGCTACTCGAAAGGCCAGCGTGGCGATTTTGGCGATTTTATTCTCGTTGATTTTATCGGCGTGATCGCCCAGCCGGTGATAATCGGCGTGCAGGCCGGTAAAATAAAACAAAAAGGGAATTTGCTTGCGGGCAAAATTATATTGATCGCTGCGATTGTGAAATTGTTCAATCGAATAGTCAAGCTGCAAGCCGACGGCGCGATTTTCCTCTTCATTGATTTTCGCCAAATCCGGACTGCGCGTGTTGCCGCCGACCGAAACCGAATCCGGCGCGTTGCGGCCAACCATGTCGAGATTCAGCATCGCCACCGTATTTTCGAGCGGGAACAGCGGCTGCTCGACGTACGCGCGCGAGCCGAACAAGCCTTTCTCTTCTCCCGCAAAGGCCATCAGCAACACGCTGCGTTTCGGCTTCTGCCGGGCCGCGCCAAAAGCCTTGGCAATCGCCAGCACTGCGCTCGTTCCCGAAGCGTTGTCATCGGCGCCGTTATAAATGTAATCTTCGCCTTCTTGATGCTGCTTGATATAACCGACGTGATCGTAATGCGCCCCAACCACGACGATTTCGGTTTTCAATTTTGGATCAGCGCCCTCGATCAGGCCGACGACATTGCGCGTGGCTTGCAAGATCGGGTTCGTCGTGGTTTGCAAACGAATCTGTACCTGCAGCAGCGCCATTGATCTCGGTTTGCGGGTAAGATCGATCTGTTGCTGCCACTGGCGCAGCGTGTCGACGCTGCCAAAAATTTGTTGCATAACCGTTTCGCCGACTTGCGCCACCGGAATCTTTTCTTTTTCGGCCAAAGACAGCGTCAACGGCAGGGCGTCGTCGGGAATGCCTTCGTAGAGCGAGGGCCATGGAAAACCGCGCGGCGCCAGGCTGCGATGATTGGCCGGATCGGTGATCACCAAAAGTCCGGCGGCGCCGCGGTCGATGGCGTTTTGCACCTTCGTCGAAACTTGTGAATGGTCGGTTTCTCTTTCGCCGTTGAACGGACTCGCCGGATCTCTTTCGCCGGGTTCGTGGCGCATGACGAGAACGATTTTGCCCTTCACCTCGAGGCCGGCGTAATCGTCGTAGCCGTATTCCGGCGCGGTGATGCCGTATCCCGCAAACACCAACGAGGCGGTGACGTCCTTGCTCGCCGTCATGTCGAACGGCATGAAATCCGATTTGATGCTGTAGGAGACTTCGCGGCCCGCGGTCGTGACGATCAGCGCATTCTCCTTGCCGAGCTGAACCTGGCTCACGTTAAATGGATTAAAATAGCTGCCGTTCACCGGCTTGAGGCCGTAGCGCTTGAACTCGTCGGCAATATATTCGGCGGCGCGATCAAACTCCGGGCTTGGCGTGTTGCGGCCTTTGAGAGAATCCGAGGCAAGAAAGTTGATGTGTTGGCGAATATCGCCGGCGCGAATGGCCTCCAGCGCCTCACGCGGCGGGGTATTATAAAAACTGCCGTCGGCGATAAAAAGCGCGGCAATCCCCAAAAACAACGTGACGGTTTTTTGCATTATTTTCATTTTTTCTCAAAATAGCTGTCGATTTCCGCCAGCAGTTTTTGCGCGCGGGCCTGCTCGTATTTATTTTCCGGCGCCATTTCCGAGGTTTTATCAATCCTGGCGTTCACAACTTCCTGCAAAAGCCGCGTGAACAAAGCGCGGTCTTTCTTTTTCACCGCGTAGGTTTCGGCGTACAAGCGTTTGTTGCCGAGAAAATCCGGCCAGTCTTTGATCGCCTTCTCGAATTCCTCTTTGGCATTATCGATATCGACAAACGGCGCGCGGCCTTGCGTCGGCAGAACGCCGAAGAAACGATGCGCCGAGCCGTGGAAGAATTTCGGATCAAGCTCGCGCACGCGGGTCATGTAAGTTTCTATGCGTCCCTTGTTGCCGTAACGCACCCACCTGCTCTTGGAACTCGTCCACCGCTCGAGATTAGCCGCGGTCCAGTATATCGCCGGCGTCCAACTCGCGTCGAGAACGCCCAGCGCCTGCTTCTCGTCCTTCGTTTTGCGATAGGTTATGCGGAATTTTTCATCCAGCGACAACACCCGCTCGCCGATTTCCGCGCCGCGCAAGAACAGCGAGTCCTGCGCTGCCGGATCGGATTCGACGTAATAACCGGCGAAATAGTAGGCACGCGACAGGCTTGTACCCACAGCTTGAGCGGGATTGGCGGCATACGCGCGTTTGTAAGCATCCAGCGCTTGCCGGGCTTTTTGCGGATCGCCGCGTTGCGCCCAAAGCGTTTCGGCTTCCTTATTCAACGCCGCCGCATTGGCCGCGGGTTGGGCCGGCGGCAGCGGCCGATCAAGAATAGAAGTCTGGCGTCCGGCGCAACCGCACAAAAATATTCCACCACCAACGAAAATTTTTTTTGTATGCCTATGAACGAACCACATTCCTCTTCCCGGCAATCGAAAAACCAGCGCCATGGAGGCGGAAATACCGCCTGCATTATTTTCATGACGCCGGATTATTTACTCAATTTCTGCTTTCATTTGTTTTTCCGCCTTGGCTGCAGCGGAAACTTTTTTATCGCCGGCCGGTCGCGTTGGTTCCACGAGATAATGAAACTGCTTGCGGAACTCGTCCAGCGAAATGCCGGCGGTGGCAGCATATTTGGCCAATTCGTGCGGATCGTCAAAATCGTCCTCGGACAGGCGAATCATGTAGCGCCGCGCGATGCCATAGTACTCCGAATCGATGTCAACCATCCGCACGCGCGTTTTGCCGGTCTTGGGGTCGAGAATATCCTTGAAATACATCGGCACGAAGCGGCCGTTCTGAATCGAAACCATTGCGGCATTGCCGCCGTCGATAATGAAGCGCGCCGCGCAAAAGCCGAGATCGCGCGTGTATTCCATGTCGAACGGAATCGGATCGGCGCAGCGCAGCTCGTAGCCGATGTTCTTCGCCACCACCGTCGCCTTGATATTGAAATCTTTCAACCGTTTTTGAACTTCGTATTTGAGAATCTCGCCAAAATTGACTTCGGCCAGGCGAATGTTGTCGTGCGCGTCACGCTCGATATCCATCAGCGCTTTTAAATCCTGCGGGTCAAGAACCTCGACGAGCCCTTCCGCCAAAACCGCAACACCGTCGGGGCGGCCGTAGCTCAAGCGCTTGATAATCGCGCCGGCCAGAATATCGACCAATGTTGACAACCGCAGCTTACCGTCGGCAAACTCTTCCGGAATCAACGTCAAGGTCGCGCCGGCGGCTTTGCCGATGCCCAACGCCAGGTGGCCGGCTTTGCGTCCCATGGCGACGATGAAATACCAGCGCGAAGTGGTTTGCGCATCGACCATCAAATTTTTGACGATGTCCACGCCGATGTGGCGCGCGGTTTGAAAACCGAAGGTGTGCATGCCGAGCGGCAAATCCAGATCGTTGTCAATCGTTTTCGGCACATGCACGACGTGAATGCGGCCGCCGGCCATTTGCTCCAATTTGAGCGCGGAAAACGCCGTGTCGTCGCCGCCGATCGTAATTAATTTGTCGACGTTCAACCGCAGTAATGACGTTACCGTCGTTTCGAGAAGTTTCGGATCTTTGGTCGGGTTCGAGCGCGAAATGCCGATGTACGAGCCGCCGCGAAAATGAATGCGGCTCACCTTTTCGATGGTAAGCTCTCTGGTTTTGTCGATTTCCCCTTGCATAATCCATTTAAAACCGTCGCGAATGCCGATGACTTCCGCCCCGCTGAGAATGCTGCGAATCGTCGCGGCGCCGATGACGCTGTTGATCCCCGGCGCCGGCCCGCCGCCGACGAGGATCGCCAATTTTTTATGTTGCGTGCTCATGTTTCATCTTCCTACTGAAGTAACTTCTCACGAATGGACCGTCTGCGCCGGTCCGCAATCATACCAAGTTTTAAAAATAAACTAAAAAAGCCTGAGAAACAAGTTTATTTTGGGTGGATTTGTAAGGCCTCCTGAATGGCATCTTCTTCACCCGCAAATGAAGCATGACGACGCATCATCAAGCAGCATGATTGAATCTATATAAAAATTGCTTTGAGCCGAAAAATTCATTATACTCTGTAAGACGCTGCCAGAATCATATAGTCTCTAACAAGTAAAATGTGTGCAAAAAAAGCAAAGATTTTTTAACACGGAGAAAACAGAGTAAACAGAGATTAAAAAGCTAAAGAGAATTTCCCAATCATTGCCTTCTCTGTTTGCTCTGTTTTCTCCTGTTAATCTTTTTGGTTGCGGCTCGTCCGCGTTGTGTAGGAATATTTTTCCACTAATAATGGCGCCGACGACTCCTGCCGTCAAGCTATACTTGGCAACATCTGCAAAAATTGCTGCCACTATTTTTCTTCGATCACGGTTCATCCTTATATGCCCTCCTATAATAATAAGAAAAATTTTCTTAAAATTGCAAAGGTTTTTCAATGTCGGTATTTCTTTGGCGCTGAACTCAAATCACGTTGCGCCGGGGTGAGCCTGATTTCATCGGCTCAGTTTTGGCATCGTTCATAAATCACTTTTCCTAAAATTTTGATAAATATATGCTGCTCACGACGAAAAAGCAAGATAAAAGAAAGGCCGAGGTTTTCCGCACCATGACAAATGGCGCGTACTATTCAAACGTGTTTGTTTTGGCGACGGTGTCCGTTGGATATACTCCGCCTACCGGAATTTTTAATCAAAACGAAAAAACTCTTGACAATTTAAAACGGATTGTTTACATTTCATCTCAGATGTAGTACAATTCGACCGCCTAAATAATAATCCAATTCAGGTGTGTTGAAATCCTACAACGCGATCCAATCCTTATTAAAAATACCCCTACGGGCGTAGCCTGTCGCAGTTGAACAGAATTAAACTCCAACCGAATGGCACGTGTTGAATTGCGTGAAGTGACCAAGCTCTACGATAATAATATCGTAGCGGTCAATCGGGCGAATATTAACATCCAGGACAAAGAGTTTGTCGTTCTCGTCGGCCCTTCCGGCTGCGGCAAATCGACGACTTTGCGCATGGTTGCCGGGCTTGAGGAGGTGAGCAGCGGCGAAATCTACATTGGCGACCGCGTCGTCAACGAGGTGGCGCCGAAAGATCGCGACATTGCGATGGTGTTTCAAAACTATGCGCTTTATCCGCACATGACGGTTTACGAGAACATGGCGTTCGGCCTCAAGCTGCGCAAATATCCCAAGGCGGAAATCGAGCAACGGGTGCGCGAGGCCGCGCGGATCTTGGGGATGGAGGAATTTTTGAATCGCAAGCCGAAAGCGCTTTCCGGCGGGCAGCGCCAGCGCGTGGCGGTGGGGCGCGCGATTGTCCGCAAGCCCCAGGTCTTTTTATTCGACGAGCCGCTTTCCAATCTCGACGCCAAACTCCGCGTGCAGATGCGCACCGAAATTTCCAAATTGCACAGCCGGCTCGAAACGACGATGATTTACG
>Ga0247727_10010016_pt1 | contig 16918 bp, 11 predicted proteins | sample WisWelCaveWW1625_FD_202498 | JGI IMG/M metagenome (GOLD analysis project Ga0247727, IMG submission 202498) | Biofilm microbial communities from Wishing Well Cave, Virginia, United States - WW16-25 | ecosystem: Environmental > Aquatic > Deep subsurface > Groundwater > Cave microbial mat | place...
AACGATGATCATTCCGCGTTAGAACCTTACTCGCACAGTACCATATCCCCACCACCCGGGATCGCTCCCGCCGATTTCAAACTCCATGATCTCATCAGGGAGAAAGACTCCCGCACCTGTTTCAAAGATCACCGCCGCGTTGTAGGCTAACGTTCCAACCAGGCTAATCTCACGACCGAGCTTCTTCCTCCCAACATATTCCTTTGTGAGCCGGAAATCGTGCCCTTCGATGGAGATTGAAAGTTCGTCGAGAGGCTGCAGCACAATCCGCAGATACACGTCAAGCAGCCCCCGCCCAAACGTCTGGGTCGGGATGTCGGTAAAATAATCCAGAACCCCATACGTGGGGTGTGATGAATGGAACACCGGGTCGAACGTCCTGATCTTTGATGATCCCGTGGAAGTTCCCGAAAGATAATCAGCGCCTCCTGTAACGGAGCTTACAAAGAAGTCATCGCTCACGTATCCAAGTGCCCCGACAAGCATGAACGCTGAAATGTCAACCATGTCTTGCGTACCAAGCTGATACGCGCCTTCACCGGAGTAAGTGAAGCCGGAGGTCTCACCCCTCAGCCGACCGCCAAGGGTGAAGCGGGAGCGATCGACCTCAGACGTTGACGCACTCGAATGGCTCCACTCGTGGAATCCATATAGGTCGAAAAGATGATCTCGGAGGACCGCATTCGAATAATGCACTCCCGAGAAAAGAAATCCTTCACTCCCCAACGAAGCGACGCTCGAACGGCTTACCGGTATCGGGGAAAGCGAATACTCTACAACATCCGTTACAAACAGATCTGCTGCATGTCCGTCGGCCGAATAGCGGAACAGGGCCCCGTCGAACACGCGCCCGACATTCCCCCAATCGTTGACGCCAACGATCCGCCCATCACCATACGCAAGCTCCATCCGCCCGAACTTGACGCTCAGGTCTGGAACAAGAAAATCCGAGACGACCAGGTATCCCTGATGGAGATCGATGTTCTTGCCGTTCACGTTTGTGTTGGAAGCCCCTGGCACAAGCGGCTGACCAAACATCCTCGAGTCCTGCAGCTGGATGAACACACCGACGTCCTTCACCGGCATGACCTCCGCACCGATGCGAGTCCGGAGAAATGTGTAAAGATTTGGCGGCGTCCGGTGCATGAAATCTCTGCCATCGACTTCACCACGGACCCGGACCTCTCCGTTCCATGTCACCAATGAATCGGAAGCAAACACAACTGTGGTGCAAGCAGTCGATACCACCAGAAGGATTATGGCAAGTTTGTACACGGGGGAGCTCCTGATTTTGTGAACAATGTACGGACAGCAGTCAATCGGGACGATTAATCGATGGAAGACGGCACTGATGGTGCGGTCAGGATACCACTTCCCGGATTCTTTCCAGCGCGAGCCGGATGTTTTCCACGGAATTCGCGTAGGAGAACCGGAGGTATCCTTCGCCCGATGCCCCAAATGCGGTCCCAGACAGGCAGGCAACGCCGGCTTCATTCAGGAGGATATCGGCGAGCTCGCGGGAACTTCTCCCTGTTCCAGTGATATTGGGAAACACATAGAACGCCCCCAGTGGCTTGTGACATCGGAAACCTGGGATGTTGTTCAGACCCTCAACAATAACGTCGCGACGCCTCTTAAACTCGGCGACCATCCTGACCACATCATCCTGCCGGCCGGTCAGGGCTTCGATTCCCGCGATCTGGGAAAAGCTCGAAGTACAGGATGTGCAGTTAATCTGCAGCTGTGAAACGTACTGCACAAGCGGCTCCGGCATCACTCCCCAACCGAGACGCCAACCGGTCATTGCATAGGTCTTGGAAAAGCCATCGAGAATGATTGTCCGACCGGCCATCCCCGGAAACGTCGAAATGCTCGTGTGCCGGAACCCGTCATACAGAATACGGTTATAGATCTCGTCGGAGAGAACGATGAGGTTATGCCTCACCGCGAGCTCCGCGATCTGCGCAAGATCCTCCTTCGTGAGTATTCCTCCGGTGGGATTTTGCGGCGTGTTGATGATCAGCATGCGGGTCTTCGGCGTGATCAGCTTCCTCAAGTCATCGATCTCGAAACGGAACCCCTTCTCCTCCCTGAGCACAAGTGGCATGGGCCGGGCTCCGACAAATTGAATGACCGATTCGTAGATCGGGAAACCGGGATTCGGATAGATCACCTCATCGCCCTGATCGACACAGGCGAGGATGGAAAAGAACATGATCGGTTTTGCACCCGGAGTGACAACCACCTGATCTGCCCTACACGCGATGCCGAGCGAAGCTGTTGTGTACTCCGCGATCGCCTTTCGCAGCTCGGGGAGTCCTGGTGCCGGACCGTAATGGGTGAAGCCGTCGTCGAGCCCCTTCTTTGCCGCCGTTTTGATGTTGGCCGGGGTGTCGAAATCCGGCTCACCGATTTCGAGATGAACAATGTGTTTACCCTGGGCCTCGAGCGCTCTGGCCTTCGCCAGCACGAGAAACGCCGTTTCCGTGCCGAGGGTTTTCATACGCTGAGCGATATGCATGAGCTTATCCTGGAATCGTTCGAATAAGAACAGGATGGGCCGGGCGAACCGATGGGGTGCAATCCCCCGGACGGGTTGACAAATCAAAAGTTAGGAAAAAGTCGTCTGACTGGCAACAGAACAACACTGATCCAATACGATCCCACACAAAGAGATGCGGTCTGTCCGAACAACGAGGATCCGTTTGGGTGGGGATGACAAGTCTCCGGCCGGATCACTACTGCGACCTGCCGCCGGCTCTCCGGCTTGTGGTAAGAGTCCGGAACCAGGGAGTTGTGGTTTCGTCCGTCATAAAGAAATCGACCAACAACTCTGCAGCTTTCTGACGCCCGAGATCAGACATATGCGTATGATCCGGCTTGTAATCGTCCGGACAAATCCACGTTAGTCCGTCGCTCCGGGGCCGTGTCCCATCCGCCCAGAAATAGGTACCCCAGGAGAGCCACGGCGCTTGAGGATTGGGGGCTGCATATGCCAACTCCGGGTCGCCGTTGATCTGATCCTCAATGAGCATCTTATCGGCCCAGCCCGTGTAGTACGCCCACGGTTCCCGGTTCAGGTCCGAGCTCATGTAGTTGCCATAGGTCCGACTCGCGACATAGCATAGCTTGACGTTGGGAAAAAGCGACATGATCACATGCATGGCGGTTTTGAATTTGTCCCTCAGCGCAAGCGGGTACCCAGGGAAGGAAGAGTCCGTTGGTCCGGCGTCGGCTTGTTTGAACCAGATCACCTGGACCTGTTCGGCAGTCAGTCCCCGGAGCGATAAGGTATCTTCGACGACCGACCAGAACGCTGCGGTGTCGGAGAGAATTTTCTTGACATCCATCCCACCTTGGGCGCCGTTCACAACATCGAGCTGCGGGTTTCTGCCATCAAGGGTATCGACAATCTTTTGAAATCGTTCGAATTCTTCGCGTGAGTTGGAGAACCCGACGGAGAGCATTACGATTCTTCCAGCGAGAGCGTCCGGGTTTCCGGCTGCGTTGAGGGGGATTACCTGGTTGGCCAGCAAAATGCCGGCTGAGTTATGACCCAAGGGGCGGGTGTTTTCGCCGTTCGGATACAAACCACCCTGCATGCCACGGTAGAAACCGCTGCCAAGATCGTTGATGGGGGGAAGGCCCGAGCAAACATTCGCGCATCCTGCCAGTGAGTCGTATTCCGGGCAGCCGGCCGTATCGGGTGGTGGGGGCGATTGGTTGAGGTTGACCGGATCATCCTGGGGACAGCCGATGATCAGCACAGCAAGGAAAAGAACAACTCCAACCCGTAAGCCCTCTCCCATCACTCCCCCACCCAAATCAACTATTCTGTTACAATCACGAGATACCGATCTTGCCAGAATTTGCCCGGGTCGGTGACTGTCAGATCGGAGGCCTCGTCTCCGACGGAGTGCATCGCATAGAACAGCTCATCCCGTTTTGGAACGATTTCGTCAATCCTTCCCGCAACCGGTATCACCTTATCCCTGGTCCTGTCGATCGGCGAGAAATACGACTGGTTGATTCCGCTTGCAAGAATAGTAGTTGAACCAAACAGACCCCAGGGAAATCCTCCTTCATCAGTGATGATTCCCTTTTCCTCAAGCTCCTCTCTGGTTCCAATAACATAGAATACCGTATTGATCCGGTTTTCCTGGGAGCCGATGACCGAGTCACGCTGGGCAACCAAACGCGTCTTCTGAATAACCTCATTCTCGAGTCCATTGACACGTCCTTCGAGCAAGGCAATGGTCTTTTCCCTTTCCTCGAGCATCTGTTTCAGATTGTTGATCGTTTCGGTCAGCGCCATAGATTCCTTGTTCAGCTTCTTCACCCTGGATTGCAGAGACGCGAGTTTCTTGCGTCCTTGTTTGAGCGTCGTATCGATGCTCGCAATCTGGCTGAGGAGACTCAATCGCGCCTGGTCGTTCGTCAGGCTGAATTTCCCTTCTGCCTCACTTGTCTGCTGGGAGATCATCTCCTCTTTCTGGCGAGCTCCCTCGAGGCTGAGGTAGACGTCGTTAATGGCGCGAACGACCTCATCAAAATACCGGTCTCGCTGCGTGATGACCTGATTGAGTGAATCTGATGTGCCGAGGAGTTTGGCCCTTTCCTTTTCCAGCTCCTTTTGAAGTTCCTCTTCCCGGCCAGTGCACCCTGCGAGGGCTCCTATGCATAGTACAACCCGCAACACATCCCCTTTCTTCATTGGGATAACCTCCTTATGATTTTGTTTTGGGACATTGAAGCTTTGCCACGCAAATACTTTCAGAAAAACGAAAAAGTTCCGCCGATGTAAGAACTCTGTTGCGCGGCGAAATTTCCTTCCAAAGGCGATGACAGGATAACGAAATGAGACGAAAAATTCAAGGACGGAACGAGTACCTCCATTGACACGAATTGTGATGTGCCTTGTGACAAGCGAAAAGCCGTCAGGGTGAAAACGACCGCGAGGTTGCAAATCCTGTATTGATGCCTTATATTTTGGCAGGGAAACTTCATAGGAGTTCCTCGGTGAGACTTACGGTCATTTGACAAACAAAAATGCCTCACCCGTCCAGACCGCTTGCGCGGCCTCGCTGTCAGAGCAGCGAAGGTGAAGCATTTGTAAGGCTCTTCTTATCCTATCTGGACGTTGGATAAGTAACTCCCCAGAATCTACATTATTTGGCTCCCTTTTTCAAACTGTAACACTACCACCCGGTAGGATAGGTTGTACACCATCGTTTTTTCTCTTACCTTTCTACTCCATTATACTTGGAACACTCATCGCATGAGAATGATTAACCCACGCCTAATTATCTTCTCTGTCCTTGTTCTACACCCCATGTGGGCAAGCTCTCAAACTGATTTTTGGGAGCAGACCAACGGACCTTATGGAGGTTACATCTTATCTCTTGCGGTCAATTCCAATGACCATCTCTTTGCTGGAACTCTGAACAGTGGCATCTTTCGATCCACAGACGATGGAAATAGCTGGGCTCCGGTTAATAATGGGATAACGAACAGTGGAGTCACAACCGCCACATTTTGGTCTTTGGCTGTAAACTCTAGTGGTCATGTCTTTGCAGGGGCATCAGGTTTTCTTCCTGATCTTGGCGTCTATCGATCCACCGATAATGGGGATACCTGGGTGCATTTTAGTGCAGATTTTCCTGATGCCGTTGTTTCTCTCGCGGTAAACTCCATAGGGGTAATATTTGCGGGAACTTCAAGCGCCGGCCTCTTTATGTCTGCAGACAACGGGGAGACCTGGACAGAAATTGCTTCACCTTTTATGGATACTGGAGTCTGGTCCATTGCTATCACCTCTGAAGACCATCTTATCGTAGGAACAGGACTACAGTTTTATCCGGGAGGTGTGACTTGGCGTTCAACTGATGGTGGAGCCACATGGACCAATCCATTCGTCACGGACTATGCTGTACGATCTCTTGCTATCTCTCCGAACGGTATCTTTGCTGGAACTTCAGGTCGGGTATTCCGATCAACGGACGATGGAGTGACGTGGGAATCGACTACTGTGTTTTCAGGATCGTGGGTTTATGCTCTAGCTCTTACGTCAGACGGTGCGGTTATTGCTGGTACAAGCGATGACGGGATTTTTCGTTCGACGGATAATGGTTCCAGTTGGACCCAAGTGAATACTACTACTGGTATCAATGCCCTTGTAAGCAGCCTCACCGGACAAATTTTTCTAGGAACATTCCCCGGTGGCATCTTCCGCTCGACCGATGACGGACTTAGTTGGGCACAATCACCCTTGATAGGTACGTCTGTGGGTGCAATTACGAGCAACGCAGAAGGTGACATCTTTGCTGGTGAGACACAAGGGATTTTCAGATCGACAGATCGTGGCAATAGTTGGTCCATAACAGGTTCTCTTGGTAATCACTTTGTGCAAGTGCTTTCTTTTGACATCAACTCGAGTGGACACATAATTGTTGGCACCGGAAGTGGTGTGTTTAGGTCCATCGATGAGGGTGCAACCTGGTTGCAGACGGGTTTGGGCGATGGCAATATTGTTTGGTCCCTCGCTCTTGACAATTCCGATCACATTCTTGCTGCGACTTGGCCAAGTGGTGTCTTTCTTTCCACGGACAATGGTGATACATGGACCTCCGCGGGACTCAGCAACCCCTACATCTATTCTATCGGCATCAATTCAATGGGGCACATTTTTGCCGGGTCGGTAGACTCCGGCGTATTCTTTTCCTCCAATGGAGGGGGGAGTTGGAGTCAGGTAAACAATGGACTAGCGGATAGCATTATTGTGTTGTCTCTTGCCATAAACTCCAGTGATGATGTTTTTATTGGGACCATTCCTTTTACTGGTCTGGGTGGCTCCGTGTACAGGTCAACGGACAACGGGGGGAACTGGACAGCAACGTTTGTCGACACTAGCTTGTTTGGCGTCCGGGCTCTCGCGTTTTCTTCAATCGGCCATCTCTTTGCTGGAACTTACTATGGGGGTGTCTACCGGACGACTGATAATGGGGCGAGCTGGTCGCAGGACAACTCAGGATTGACGAACCTCGCCGTCTTTTCGCTTACAGTAACGGCCGATGACTATGTTTGTGTTGGAACAGCGTGGGGAGGAGTTTTCCGCAGCATTTATTCAACCTCCGATGTAAGACAACTCGCGCCTCAGGAGGGCCTCTCTTTCTCGCTTGGGCAGAATTACCCAAACCCATTCAATCCCACGACAAAGATCCAGTTCTCAATTCCTCACTCAGGTTTTGTAACCCTTAGAGTTTATGATGTTCTGGGACAGGAGTTGACAACCCTGGTTGCTGACGATCTTCTGATGGGCGGGTTTGAGGTGCAATGGGATGCTAGTGACTATGCTAGCGGTGTATATTTCTGCCGGCTGCGGGCTGGTGGGTTCAATCAGACGCGAAAACTTCTGCTCCAGAAGTAACTGTCGTCTTCCGTCTAAATGTTTCCACATTCCACAGCAAAGATTCTTATATTCCATTGCACTCAAGCCTTGCCCTCTCACCGTGATACTGAATTGCAGATAACATACGATGAGTAGGTACTGCGTACTCACAATTGCTTCCCTCTTATTCGCTAACGGCTGCACGAAAGAGGAACCAACCGCTTCGAATCAGCCTCCAGCATCCCCAGTGGTCAGTATCGCATCACCACAGAACAATGCCAGCATCGTTGACAGTGTGGTGATAGAAGTTGAAGCAAGTGACGACAAGGGCGTCATCAGCGTAGAAATCTACATTGACAACCAACTCGACTCAACCAGGGTGTTCGAGGTAAGACCTTACAAGTGGACTTGGCAAGTTGACGCATTGGAGGACAGCAGCCTTCATTCGGTCTATGCAAAAGCCTACGATGCTGACGGAAATGTTTCGAGTTCTCAAGTCCTCACTGTCGCCGTGTTCAGACTTACTCCCTCAAATCTGGAAGCGACTTTGATGGCCGACACGCTTGTGGTCTTGGATTGGCATGACAACAGCAGAGTAGAATCCGGCTTTGAAATCGAACAGAGTATTAACGACACTGCCTTCGCACTCATTGATACTGTTGGACCAAACACCATAACAAGCCACCTGCCTGGCGCTTACATTGTTGCGGACATTTATCGGTTCCGTGTACGGGCAAAGGATGGCTTGCGCAGAAGCAAGTATTCGAACAATGCTTCTGTGGTCGTATCATTTCCAGCGCCAACCAACTTGGCTGTATTGTCAGCCAGCTCGGATTCTGTGAGACTTGAATGGCAGGACAACACAAGCTTCGAAAGCGGGTTCGACATTGAGGAAAGTACTGATGGCCTTAGCTTCATCTTAAGAGACACTGCCAACACAGATGCTGTTTCAGCAATTATTTCAGGCCCCTTCCAAACAACCGAAACCTACTATTTTCGCGTGAGAGCAAGGTCACAAGTCAATGTGAGCGAGCCTTCAAACCGTGTTCAAATTGTCTATGATGACCATCTTTATGCTGGTGGTAATTTCACGACCGCAGGCGGTAAGGGCGCGTCCTATGTAGCGAGATGGGACGGTGTAAGCTGGTCACCGGTTGGTTCAGGTATGGATAACTTCGGCTACGTCTATTGCTTTGAGGAATACAAAGGGGAGCTTTACGTTGGAGGGGAGTTCACAGCCGCGGGAGGAGTGTCAGCAAGCCGGATTGCCAGATGGAACGGCTCAGCTTGGTCGGCAGTCAGAGGAGGAGCTAACAATTTGGTTAGAGCCCTTGTGGTGTACAACAATGAGCTATACGCAGCGGGCGATTTCACGACTATGGATGGCCTTTCGGCAAATCAGATCGCAGTATGGAATGGCTCGACGTGGTCGTCGCTTGGAAGTGGGCTGAACAATGGTGTATTTGCTCTTGAAGTATTTGAGGGTGAGCTTTATGTGGGTGGAGATTTCACAACTGCTGGTGGGTTGTCAGTGAACAGGATTGCAAGATGGAATGGCTCCTCTTGGTATGCCGTGGGAAGTGGGGTGGATAACATAGTGACCTCTCTTGCTGTGTACGGAAACGAACTTTTCGCTGGAGGACTCTTCACAACTGCAGGTGGTGACACTTCAAGGTACGTGGCGAAGTGGAACGGTTCATCATGGTTCTCAGTGGGGTCTGCTCCGAATGGGATTATTTGGTCTTTTGAAGTCTTGGACAATATACTTTATGCCGGCGGTTACTTCGGCACAGACGGGGGAAGTAGAGATATTGTTGTCGGATGGGATGGTGCTAACTGGTCCAGCATTGGGACAGGCAATGATGGGGTCTATGCTCTGGCTCTCTACAACGGTGAACTCTACGCGGGGGGAGCTTTTACGATGGCAGGTGGTGTAGGTGCGAACCGTATTGTGAAATGGAACGGACTAAGTTGGTCCGTAGCCGGAAGCGGGACAGACGAAAGGATAATTGCTCTGTCAAAGAACACCTTTTGGACGTGGGAGACTTTGCCCTGATTTTGCCTTTCCCTCGTGCGATCCCCTTAACCCCTTGAGAAGACTTGTGGAGAAAGAAAGCCCTGGGAATTGTCGCCGGGGCTTTCGTGTTGTGTTGAAACTGTATCGGCAAAGAGGTATATTTTCGAGTAAATCCTGCACGTTACGTTGCAAAACCGTTGCACGGTAAGCACAAAGGTCATCAGAAAACGCCAATAATGACCACATTATGCAGGAAAGGCATTGCGGGAGTAATTCAGTGGTAGAATGCCAGCTTCCCAAGCTGGACGTCGCGGGTTCGAGTCCCGTCTCCCGCTCAGTAACCAAACTTCTGAACTCGGAATTCACTGTTCGCTATTCAGTATTCAGATGGAATTAGCAGATTCAGGAGTCAGCGGACGACAGGACATCGCGGGTTCTCCGCCTTCGTCCGAAAGCAGGACTTCGGCGGACAGGAAGTCCCGGCTCAGAAACAACAGTTCCTCATTCAGAGTTCCTTGTTGGATGTTCGATGTTCACACAGCTTGGATCTGCCGGGTGAACATCCAACAGCCAACGCCCAACAAGGGAACGATGAGAAGTGTAGGGCGGATGACGTGATTTGCAAGGTGAATATCAAACAAGGAACAAGGAACGATGAATGACGAAGGGGGGTAGTAGTATCGGACGCTTAGCTCAGCTGGTTCAGAGCGCTTGCCTTACAAGCAAGAGGTCAGAGGTTCAAATCCTCTAGCGTCCACAAATGTCGTAGGTTCCTTGCCCGCCGTAGCGGAAGCGAAGGCAGGCCTGTCCGCCGCCAAAGTGCGGCGGAAAATCCTACAGCGTCCACAGGCGTCCCGTCCCGATGTTCGAGACTCCGCTCATTAGGACGGGATCAGCGATTTGGGAGATGATCGTCACTAGCAAGCGTTCCTCGCAGTGCAAAATCAGGGCTTAGCTCAGCTGCCTGCTCGCCGAAACGGAGTGTAGGCGAGGTTCAGAGCGCTGCCCTTACAAGTCCCGTTCCAACATCGCATTTGGCGATGTGTCGGAACGAGGATCCCGGATTCGACTTTCCTTGGAATGATCTATGAGTCGAATCGGGAGGAGGGGTCGTAGGTTCCTTGCCCGCCGTGGCGAAAGCGAAGGTGGACCTGTCCGCCGCCAAAGTTCGGCGGAGCTCCTACAGTGTCCACAAGAGGCAAGGAGACATCCCTGCTTCTGGGTAGCCCCCAACCATCGAATCATCCAAAACAAGCCCACACTAATTTCCCCGTCATAACTTTTTCCACAATTACCCAAAAAAAGTCCTTGACTTCTCACCTTTCTGTGCCTATATTGGAGCCCTATTTTTTGAAATGCCATGCGCACACTTTTCACATACCGCCTCCCGGGACCTTGGCTGATGTCCGACAGGATATCATGTCAGCGGTTCCACAGCTTGCCCGCACGTCTGATTAGACGCTGTTTCGGGAACTAGCGCTGTTTCTCAAAACAACTAACTAAGCACAAGCGTTGTGTTTCGGCACAAGTGCCGGAAAAGGTTGTCCAATTGGCCTTTGCCAGTGGACTGCTCTTCCTTTCCCTAGCCTGTGTCGAGACAGGAGAAGTCTTTATGAAACTGATCACGATCTTTCTCATTATCTACGGCATCAAGTTGATCGCATGGCTGTTCAGGAAGCTGTACAACCCGCGACTCACTGAAGCGGCAAGGGAGCACTACGTGTCAACCTGTCTGAGGAGCAAGGGGTTCGAGGATTTCAAATTCGACGAGGAGGGGATCATCGACTTTTCGGGCCATGGTCTGTTTGCCCGTTACATTGTTCACGAAGTGGAGGACGTCCCGGGAGCAATTCTCGTGGAGTTCAGGGTGCACCCGAGTACTTCAAGGCTCTTTGCGGTTTCGAGTCGCGCCTATGTCTTCATCAGGGATGTCGCCCATTTGAAGTGGATTCAGGAGGGGCTGGCCGCCGTCGAAAGCGCACACAGTGCCTTTTCGCAAGCCCTCAAAGGAGGATGCGTGGAATATGAACTGGCAGCAATTCAGACAAAACTGGATGGGCTCGGCGTGCCGAGATCATCCGAGGAGGAAGAAAGCGTATCCGCCTAGGGGAAGAAGAACAATTGTCGACGGTCGATCGACCTCCACAATTGTCAACCGACGCGGTACGGGAGTAGATGCATGAGAACCAGGGCCCGGTGGGTGCCGGGCCCTTGGTATTTCCCCTAAAAAGGCCAATTGTCAATGGTCGATCCACCCCGTCCTCTGGACGAGGTCTTCCACAACAGGAGGACGGACAATCCAGAATTGTCAATCGACTCGGTACGGTACATGATTCCTTCGTCATGCTTGACTGGTGAAAGTCGTCTGTTCAAATGACCAAAAATCCAATTCTCAATGGTCGATCGACCCGGTGCTGCGCATGATTCCTCCACCATGCTTGACTGAGTGAAGGAATAACTCTATCATATCACAGCCCATGGTCTTCCCCGTTTTCCGGAGCGAAGCAGATGATGAAGACCAACCGACAGATCGCCGAAGAGTGCGCCCAGGCAGCATGGTCCTGGCTGTGCGAGCGTTACCACATTCCCATCCCCACCATCCAGCAAATGCTCAGGGATTCGGACAGTAACCGGCGTACACTCAAAATGCCTTCCTATCGTGTGTCGATGACACGCAAGAAATCCTTCTATGCCCCGGGGGCGTCTCCCTCAAATCCCGGTGAAGTGGTAATTGCCCGAAACAACCTCTCATGGCTGCAGCATTGCCCCACGGTGAACAGCATTGAATCGTGGACACTGCAATTCGTCGAAGAATTCACGCGGGCCATCGAGCTTCAGGAAGGCTGGGACGACCGGAATGTCAAGGAGGGTCTCCGCTTTAGGGCGACGCTGAATCAAATCGAATTCGCCAAAGAGTTCTTCCCCCACCTCCACCGTCAACACCGGGAAAAGTTGAAGCTGATTGCCCGAAGTGCCCGGTCTGAACTGAAGAAAGCCACTGGCACAGGTCCGATATCAGGGACTCCTCCCGGCGGATCGGCTCAGGCCAAAAAGTAAGACGCTGGCCAAGCGCTGCAGGGAGATTTTTCCGGGCGCGTCAACTCACCCTCGCCTCTTTTGCATTGCTCTTTCATACAAGCGCAGGTATTTCTTCGCGCTCCCTTTCCAGGAGAAATCCCGGTTCATCCCATTCTGCTGTATCTTCGCCCAGGTTTCTTGGTGCGGGTAGGTCTGCAATGCGCGATAGACAGCGGTCGTGAGGGCATAGGATGAAGTATCGTTGAACGTGAACCCGTTCCCATCGTCCCGTCCCTGATACGATAGCTCGTCCCAATCCCACACCGTGTCGGCAAGGCCGCCGGTTTTTCGCACGATGGGGACAGTCCCGTACCGAAGGCTGTACATCTGATTGAGGCCGCACGGCTCGTAACGCGACGGCATCAGGAACATATCGGCCCCTGCCTCGATGAGATGGGCAAGCTCATTATTGAATCCGATGTACGCCCAGACCTTGTGAGGAAGCGAGCGATGTGCCGCATGAAACATGTCCTGGTACCGATCCTCACCGCTCCCGAGAACCACCCACTGGGCATCCATCTGCATCAACGTGGCGAGGGAATCCGCAAGAATGTCGAACCCCTTTTGCGCAACAAGCCTTGACACAATTCCAATCAGAGGGCGGTCCCGATGAAACGGAAGGCCCACTTTCTCCATCAAGAACTCCTTGTTCTTGATCTTCTCCCCGAGGTTTTTCCGGGAGAAATGAAACGGAAGATACCGGTCGGTTTCTGGGTTCCACTCGTCGACGTCGATTCCGTTGATTACGCCGTGGAGGTCGCTTTCACGGGTTCTGAGTGTGTGTTCCATGCCCGCACCATATTCGGGGGAGAGGATTTCACGGGCATACGTTTCACTCACCGTCGTGATAACCTCGGAATACAGAATCCCCGCCTTCAGGAAACATGCGGCGCCATCTTTCTCGGCGGGACCGCCTGGGGAAGAAAACTCCGGCCTGATTTCGGCAGCGCTAAGAGACCCCGGAGCGAACAATCCCTGATAACCAATATTGTGGATGGAAAGAAGCGATGCAGTCCCGTCGAACAGTCTGTCCCAGCCGTAATTTTCTTTGATCAGTAGCGGTATCAACGCGGTCTGCCAGTCGTTGCAATGGATAACGTCGGGTGCCCAGTGCATGTATTGCAGAGCCTCGATGACCGCCTTGCTGAAGAGAATGAACCTCTCGTGCTCGTCATGGTCGGAGGTATAGATTTTTCCACGGTGAAAGTAATGCGGGCAATCGATGAAGTATACTTCCACAGAGGAGCGGGGAAGATGGGTGCGCTGGACATGAACCGACCATGGTATGCCTCCAACGCGGACGGGCATCTCGCCGATCCCGTATTCAAAATGCAGGTCGTACCTTGCTTCATCGATCGTGGAGTATTTCGGCATGAAGACTTTCACATCGCAGCCCATCTGAGCAAGGGCTTTGGGCAGAGCCCCACTGACGTCGGCAAGGCCGCCGGTTTTTGCATATGGAGCAACTTCGGAAGAGACGATGGCAATTTTCATAGAAGGAATGGCTTTGGACATGAACAACGGGTACAAACTTAGCAACATTCAAACGGCGAAGCAAGGAGACGATTGAATTGTTATGAAACTGTGCTATATTGAAGCGATTTTGAGACACCTCTAACCGGACACGATCACCCTTCAGCTGGACAACCATACTCGAAGTTCCATTCCAAGGAATTGAACCATGTCGGTCCAGACAGATTCCAAAGCATGGCGGGCACTTGAAGCCCACCACAAAATTATTTCCTCGCTGCATATGCGCGAGCTGTTTGCGGCTGACAGGAGTCGCTTCGAAAAATTTTCGGTCCGGTGGGATGACATTCTCCTCGACTATTCCAAGAACCGCGTGACCGGGGAAACCATGGGTTTGTTGTTTGACCTGGCCCGCTTCACGGACGTGGCAGGTTGGCGTGATAGAATGTTCAGGGGAGAGAAAATCAACTTCACGGAAAACCGGCCGGTCCTGCACACCGCCCTCAGGAACCGCTCGAACCAACATGTGCTCATTGACAGGCGCGACGTGATGCCTGATGTGAACCGGGTGCTGGACCAGATGAGGGCGATCTGTCGGGCGGTTCGATCGGGCGACTGGAAAGGCTACTCCGGCAAGCGCATCACTGATATTGTGAACATCGGCATCGGAGGATCGGATCTCGGCCCTGTAATGGTCACCGAGGCACTCAAACCGTACGGGCATCCGCAGCTCCGAGTTCACTTTGTGTCAAATATTGACGGTACTCATCTCGCGGAAGTCCTGGAGAAAATTCAGCCCGACACCACGCTTTTTCTCGTTGCCTCGAAAACGTTCACCACGCAGGAGACCATGACCAATGCCGAATCGGCAAGGAGCTGGTTGCTGCAGCATGCCGGAGATCGCAGCGCCGTTGCAAAACACTTCGTCGCGCTTTCGACAAATGCTCCTGAAGTCGCCCGCTTTGGCATCGACACGCGGAACATGTTCGAGTTCTGGGACTGGGTCGGGGGACGGTATTCGCTCTGGTCGGCGATCGGTCTCTCCATCGCGTTGTCTATCGGGATGGAAAATTTCGATGAGCTGCTGACAGGTGCTCACGGGATGGATGAGCACTTCCGGACAGCTCCCCTTGAAAAGAACATGCCCGTGATTCTTGCCCTTCTCGGCGTCTGGTACAACAACTTCTTCGGGGCACAGACGCACGCCATCCTTCCCTACGATCAGTACATGCACCGGTTTCCCGCCTACTTTCAGCAAGGTGATATGGAGAGTAATGGAAAATTTGTCGATCGGAGCGGGAACCCTGTTGATTATTCAACGGGCCCGATTATCTGGGGAGAGCCGGGGACCAACGGTCAGCACGCCTTTTATCAGCTCATTCATCAGGGAACCAAATTGATCCCATGCGATTTCCTTGCGCCGATGGAATCCCATAATCCCCTTGGAACTCACCACGACATTCTCCTGTCAAATTTCTTCGCTCAAACCGAAGCATTGATGAAGGGAAAAACTACTGCCGAGGCAAGGGCCGAACTTGAAGCTGCCGGTGTGCGCGGCGAAGCACTCGATCGCCTCACTCCGCACAAGGTGTTCGAAGGCAACCGCCCGACAAACTCGATCCTTTTCAGGAAGCTCACTCCACGCACTCTCGGCTCCCTCATCGCGCTCTACGAGCACAAGATTTTTGTTCAGGGGATTATCTGGAATATTAATTCGTTCGATCAGTGGGGAGTGGAGCTGGGAAAGCAACTCGCGAAGGCCATCTTGCCGGAACTGAAGGGAGACGGTGCGGTAACGAGCCATGATAGCTCGACGAATGGGCTGATAGCGTACTATAAGGAGAGCAAGCCAAGAGCGTAAAGCCAAGAGCGTAGAGCAAAGAGGGAGAGCACGGAGAGTAGGACACGGAGCGTAGAACCAGGGAGGCGGAACAAAACATGGCTGAAGTTATCGGATTCACTGCGGCGGTTTTGATCGGTATTACCCTCGGCCTCATCGGCGCCGGAGGGTCGATCCTTACCGTTCCGGTCCTCGTCTATCTTTTTGGCGTTGCTCCTTCGATCGCTACGGCTTATTCCCTGTTCGTCGTAGGACTCACCGCGCTCGTTGGCTCGACAACCTACATGCGGCAGCAATTGGTCAGTTACAAAACAGCAGTGATCTTTTCCATCCCATCGTTTGCCGGAGTGTTCCTTGCCCGTAAGCTCATCATGCCGGCGATTCCCCCGGAAGTCGTGGCTATCGGCTCATTCGTCGTAACGAAGGACCTCGGGATCATGCTCCTGTTTTCTGCATTGATGCTGATGGCATCCGTTTCAATGATCAGGAAGGGCGAACCCCACAAAGAGGGACAAGTTCGGAATTTCAACACCGCGCTGATTCTTATTGAGGGGTTTGCCGTTGGTCTACTGACAGGGCTGGTCGGTGCTGGCGGCGGTTTTCTAATTATTCCCGCCCTCGTGATTCTCGCAAGAGTCCCGATGAAGATGGCTGTCGGAACCTCATTGTTGATCATCGCTGCTAAATCGTTGTTCGGGTTTACCGGCGACATCGGAACCACGCCAATCGACTGGCTCTTTCTGTTCAAGTTCTCCGCGTTCACGATTTCAGGTATCGTCATCGGCTCATACGCGGGACGACGCATTTCCGGTTCAAAGCTGAAGCCGGCGTTTGGTTGGTTTGTGCTCGCGATGGGAGTTTATGTTTTTTTGAAAGAGGTTTTGGGAGGGAGAGTGTAGTAGTGCCACTTTGGGGAAAGATACAAACCCAGTTGACGGTTTGAACTCGATGCGTATTCCGTTCGTCGTCGTTACTATAGACCTCCATACTTTCAGTCCTGCCTGCAGAGTCGTGATGTTGGCGTGTTTCTTGTTCTTCGCCCCATACTCAAAGGCGCAGCAATCTTCTTATTCAATTCACACTCAGATTCGCTTTGAGCGTTTTCCTCTCTCCTCCGGAATTTCCG
>Ga0247727_10010017_pt1 | contig 16917 bp, 21 predicted proteins | sample WisWelCaveWW1625_FD_202498 | JGI IMG/M metagenome (GOLD analysis project Ga0247727, IMG submission 202498) | Biofilm microbial communities from Wishing Well Cave, Virginia, United States - WW16-25 | ecosystem: Environmental > Aquatic > Deep subsurface > Groundwater > Cave microbial mat | place...
CACGCCCGCGACCACGACCGCGCCCCCGACCTCGACCGCGCCCACGACCGCGACCCCGACCACGACCACGACCGTGCCCGCGACCACTTAAGAAGCATCGTACTCACGGTTTTATTTCTGGGCCGTATGCAGCGAATGCACCCAAGGGAACATGTCAACGATGCTAGCTATCTGAACGTAGGCAATACCGACCGGCTCGACTTCATTCAGGGTCCCATTCTGGATAGCCTGCATAAAGCGTCCCGTATCAGCAACCCATGATGCTGTTGAAAGTACCATGAATCCGTCGACGATGGCGTCTACGCGGCCAAGCATGAAATAGGTGACGGTACGGATCAAGAGACTTCGGCCAATTAAGTCATCTAATGACTTAATTGTTTCAGTCGGAACCGATTCCGTCTTGTAGAGCACACCATCAATTGAGATGGTGTCACAGATTTTCTTTGCCATGACTACTCAACCTCCAAAATGCCCTGGTGTTTTTTGTTTCCCATTTTCGTAGCCAAGGCATCCCACGAAGATGGTCCCTTCTAAAACTAGAAGGATTTCCCACGAATCTGACACCATACGATTGCTTGGAAGTGCGTAGGCCTCTCCCCGACTTCTGCGGCAACCCTACGTATAATGTCAGACAATTCCTTATATCGCGCCGGTGTTAACTTCGTTTTCGAACCGAGGGCGCGAAGCATCCAGACATCAACTACGACCGATTCAGTATCCCCCATGATCGACGAGTAGAAGGCGCGTGTCTTAGGTCCCCGCTGGTCCACGGGAAGTCGAAGTCCATTGCGTATCTCACAGGCTGTGCGCGCGCACGACCCAAGTGTGCGCGGCCTCCTACCGCCTAAACAGTCGTCTGCTAATTTTAGGTTCTCCGCCCACCGTCTTCTCGGTGAGAGCGCCGCGATCACTCCGGCAGTAACCGCCATACTGTAGCCGTAACGCAATGCGAGTTCGGTTGCCGCGAGGTGCGCGAAGGTATACCACAGGCGCCCAGTGGCGCGTACCCCTGGGGTAGCCGCCGCATAGATTGCCAGTAGGCGGTTTCTATGATTGTCTGGATTCACTGTGCGCGGACATCCTCTCTATTTATACACATTATCCAGCCATCGACAGCACGATTGAGCACGGTATCCCGTGACTCCACCGTCATCTCTGCCCGCGCCGTCGGATTTACCGCTGTGCGAAGGCCTCAATCCGCTGCAATTGCCGTGCCGCCCACTCATCGGCCGCCATATTATAGTGGTGACGCTCCTGCATCCGGTGCGTCGCGACTTCCGCAACCGCTTGCGCAATCGCCCATAGATTGTTACCGATCGCGCTCGTATTTTCACGGACGGCTCGCGCAAGGTCACCGTGGTAGCGGTCCGCCGTATCCGCCTGGATAACCTCGGGCAAACCCGGCATGACCAAAACGAGTTCGCGCGCCGTCAACTGGTCAATTTCCGACCACTCTGGCGCGCGGACACCCGCGAGGGTCTCCGCGAGGAGTCGATTTACTTCCGCCATCTCAACCGTTTTTAGGATTGCAGTCTCCACAAAATGGAGGAGATCAATCTTGCCCACATGGCGGATATTCGAATAGTGGGCAATCTCTCCGCGAATCAACCCATTCGTACAAATAACGCGGAAGAATCCGCCCTGAATCTTGAGACCACCACCACCGCGGTAGTCATTCCGTAGGATGATGGTCGGATTCGTGTCGCTGGTATCGGCCCCCACGCGGTAGCCGTAGTCGGGCATCATAATATGATACACCGACTTACCGCTGCGGTAGGCCCCCTTGAGGGGATCAAGTCGCACGCCCCGGATATCCGAGGCAACCTCTACCGCCGATAGGAGGTCCGCATTCCGGATCAGCGTATACTGATCGGTAACGGCTCCGAGTGGTGTATCGGTTTCATCTACAACTAACTTGTAGCGTGTCTCCTCACCACCGGCCCGATAGCAGGGCTCCGTCCATGCTTCGACGACCTTTCCCTCGAATTTAGGGTGCTTAGTTAACATACTTTTTCCTCCTTACCTATTATAGGTTAGGTGAGCTAGAAGTGCGATCTTTATGTGCTAACATGAACCGTAAATAATCGTCGAGACGGTCAAGGACCGCGAGTGCCCCATCGTAGTCGCCGTTGTTAAGAACTATAGCAAACTCAAGCCCAAGCTGAAGAATATAGCCATCCTTCGGCCGAATTTTTTCGTAGCCGAAGTCTATCCCCGCCAATTCCAGCAGGTCCCGGCGCTCTCCGATTGCGCACGTTCGGAAATCGTAGGCGTCACTTCGTGCTTTAACAGGGTCTGCTCCCTTCTTAAGGCGTGCAATTCTGTTACGCCAATTGCGTGGCATTTTCATTTTCTTACACCTCCTTCCTTATCGTTTATAGGGCGTAAATATTGGGGTATCATCCCATGCGAGCATGCCTTCCGCGCGGAGGGTGAGGAGCCTACGCGCCATTTCAAGGGCATACCGTTCGACGGCCGTTAGGTCCATCTGGTCCCCATATAGGGCGACTACCTCGCGGCACTCGTCGCGGAACGTATAGTTGTCGTGGGCTTCCTGCTCGCGCTGATTTAAGGCTATGATGGTCTCAAGTCCGTGCATAGTTTTTGCCTCCGGTTAAGTTAGGGTGTAGATGACTTCACAATATTGGATTAGAACAGATTCCTGGTGATTCGCTAACTTTATTTCAAGAGCGGCGGCCCGTATCAAGGGCGCCAAATATACTGCATCCCCACATACTTCTAGTATGAGGGAGGATTCGGGTTTCCCCTTCCAGAATCCCGTACCCTCTAGGATTGTGAAGCTATCAAAGTGAGAACACATAATATTAATTGCGCGCCTACGTTTGGTAGTGCCGCCTTCCGTCAAGATTCGACAGATTCGGTCTAGCATTTAATTATTGCCTCCTTCAAGGTGGCATACGATTCGAGGCACCGCGCGACCCCGACCGCGACCACGACCGCGACCGCGCCCACGACCACGACCGCGCCCGCGACTCTGGCAAACGTATAGAGTGCATATTAGCTCCTATTCGGGTGAGCGCGCGACTTCCTTCCGCCTTGCCGCACGCCGCGCGAGTCTGCGCGCGATTCTCGCTGCTCGTCGCCGCTTGTTTTCCGCGCGTTTGCCGGCAAGTAGATAGTGCTTACACTTCACCTTGTTACGGCCAGATTTCCGGTTTCCGCGTCCACCGCTTTGTTGTTTTGGCATAGTCACCTTCTAACATTACAACGTAAAACTGCCGCGGCTTTTGGCTTTGCCCGTGCGCAATGTCTCAATGGCCGCCGCAAGCTCCGCATTGTCCCTACCACTCAAGGCGCCCCCCGCGGTATCGCGATACTCCGCGGTAGCGTATGCGCCGCTTCCGGCGCGTATATGCCCCCGTCCCCCGCGCCGTAAGGTCCTGGAGGACCGTATAGGTCCGAGCGCGGATTGGAGCGGTGATAGCGTTCTGTGGGCGTGGGACCGCGGGCAGCATCATGCGGAATATGCTCGCGGGCCGGATTTGGCGCGCCGGGGTCTCGGGCGCTCGCTCGCGCTCCCGCGTCCCATGGCGCGCTAGGTCGCGCATTTGTGCCCGCATGCGGCGACGCTGGCGCCGACTCGCGGTACTCACTGGTACCACCGGGTCGATGCTAGGCACCCCGCGAGGATCAAGGCGCACGCCGTGAGTACTAGAATGAGGCACTGCATTGGCGTCCTCCTTCGGGTCAAGCCGGGACGGCAGCGGTGGCGCGTCGCGGCAGTATGTCGGCAGGCGCGCCATTCGCGCCGTCGGTGGGCCCACTATGCAGGGGGCATGCCAGATTGCGCCTGGTGCCCCATTGTGGCGCGCAATTTCGCGCAATTCCCGATTGTGGCGCCCTACCGATTGGTGGATCATGCAATGTGCGCGACATGGTCGTGCAATTTGCGAGACTGGGTCGACTTATGGAGTTAACTGCATATCAAGTATAGTAGTTAGAATGGTCGGCATGATAATTGCTAGGTATTGCAGAATGTAAGATGTCTTGATTTCAGGACATTATGAGATATAATAGGTAGAGAATAGGTAGAGAATATTCTACACCTGGTGTATAATAGTCTCCAATAAAAGACCTAGTCCGATTCTTCGCGCCACAGCCCGCTCCACCCTTCGCGAGGTATAACTAGATATAATATATACCTATACAGTATAACTAGATAGAATAAACTATTATACAATATATTTAGGAAGTCTACTAAATAAAACTAAACAATTAGATATAACATATACCTATACAATATAATTAGATAGAATAAACTATTATACAGAATATTTAGTAAGTCTAAGATACACTTAGATATTAAACTAAATATTAAGGTCTACTAAGTAAGACTAAGATATCTTAATAAATAGTTATACTGTTAATAGTATTATAAGATAGTATAGGATATTATATAGTACTAGGAACCAGTCTAAGATATATCCTCCCCTTTACCCAGCCTATACTTGGGTAAATTGGGACTGGTGCGCGGATGGTGGGCGCGGGTGCGATAGTGGAGTATGGGATATAGGACTAGGGAGTCCGAAATTGAGGGATAATCCCCAGGGGGGCCCATTGCCGGCGAATCACCCAACTAACTATTCCCGGTGACAGCCCCCGTTTACAAAAAAGGGGGTATTCGAACAGACTTGAGATGCTATTGCCAGTGCCTCCAGAAGGCCCCTAGTTTGCCCCAGGATCGACGATTATTAAGTGTGCGCGGATGGGTGCTGGGGGTGGGGTGGAATTATAATTCTGCGGGTATCCAATCTGAATTGGCATGACTTTTGCTTATAGTGTACCTCACGATGCAAAAATCAGCGAAACTTGGGCTAAAGACCGCAGTTTTGTCAGGAGGATTATGCTGAATATACAGTCATGTAGTTGTTCTGGTTTCTGTACTTATTGCCAAAACTGTTGGTGTGACTGCAAATGTACTTCTGAAGTTAATACAACTGTCAGTATTCCTTCTATCTTTACGTCGGTGCCAATTATTCCTCGACAAACCCATATTTATTACCCGCAGTGTCCCGACTGTATAAGTCTCCACCGAATCCGGGACCTTCTACGTGAATTATTGGAGTTAGTGAAATGATTACACTTACTCGCATTAATGAGACAACCTATCGCGCGGCCGCCCCACTTGATGGTATTGAGTGTACCGCGGCGACCCCCGAGGCTGCCTCCGCCGAACTCCAAGCAATACTTGGCATTAAGAGAATTGGTGACTTCCGGATTCGGCGTCTTCGTGCCCTTACGACTATCTCCTTCGACCCCAGGGTCCGAGCCTATGTCGCCACCTGTGCGCCAGCTGGCCTGGAGGTCCAGGGGTTTACTCGCCAGGATGCCTGGGAGGGCCTCCTCCGTGAAATCCTCGCAGCCGAGCAGGCTGCCGCAGACCGATCTTCCAATAAGGACGGCCACTCCCGGTAACACGAGACACACTCGCATGATTAGTCTCGACTGAAGCCCGGTGTGGCCGCCCTAATCTGATGCCCGATAACGATAAGACAATTTCAGCTCGCCTCGATGCCATCGCGGCCCGCCTTGAGGCCTCCGCTAGCATTGTGCCGGATGACGCCTACCGCCTAGATGCCTCGGTTGCCACGCGTCTCAAACGAATTGAGGACGCAATTGTGGCGGGCGCCCTCACTGGTTCCCTAACTGATCATGCGCTCGGGACGCATACGGATACACAATTGACTTCACCGGGAAATAAGTCTTTTTTACAGTTTGACTCTAGTCTTAATGCATGGAAGGACTCTACTGCTTTATTTAGTGATGCATTTACCGACGTCTCCATTGCGGCACCAGTAGCTAAACAGTTTTTGCGTCATAATGGGACTATTTGGTCTAATTCAGCAATTATTTTATCTGATCTTCCGGCAATTGCATTTGATGATTTAAGCGATGTTTCGGCGACAGGACCTGTTGACAAGAGTTTTGCACTATTTCGAACGGGTTCTGGACTCTGGGAACATACACCTGCCAATTTACAGAATCTTAAAAATGTAGTTACTATTGGTCTAATTGATGGGGAAACAATTGTCTGGGAGTCAGTCTCGCAAACTTGGCAAAATGTCAGTTTAATTCATACAGGATTTCTGCGTCGGGATGGTACTACTACCCTTACTGCCGACTGGAATGCTGGCGACTTTGATATTACAGCCGATGCCTTTATATCGAACCTAATTCAGACCTCCAGCCAACATATAAATTTTGACGCAAATAATACAAATACAGTTACGGCTGCCGTCGATACGGTTACCTATCGCGGTCTTGATGTTGATTTAGATTATACCTACAATAATGGGGCCAGCGTTACTGTTGCAGTAGTAGACGCCTTGCGCCTTACTTGTGATGTTGGTGTGACGGCCGGCACATACTTGGCGACCTCCCAGGCCATTAATGCTGATGCCGTGATGAATGTTGCTACTACTGTTCCAGCCTACGATTTCCGAGTTACTTCGAACAATAGTGGCGCAACTTTCGGTGGGACGGCTTCTGGGGCAGCCCTTATTTCTGTGACTACGCCGGCTACTACTTTTTCCGGCATCCGAAGCGAAGCTAATGCATCTTCGGCATCTGCTGTATCGACGGATTCTGCGAATGGTTACTTTGGTTTTTCTGCTGGCGCGAATACGTATACGGGAAACTTGGTTGGAGTTCGTGGTTTTACGGGGAATATTACTGGGGCCAATGCAACCTGGGGTCTCTTTGGGACACCGGGTGCCGCCGGCGGTACAATTGCCCAGAATCGTAGAATTGCGATTGGCGGACTTAATGGTCATTTCTATGCAAATGGTGGGAGTCTAATTCTTGAGTCTGCAATTGGCGCGACCTTTCGTCGTCCGGCTGATATTACGACGACACATCTCAATTTTCTCTCGAATTATGGTGAGTTGTATTGCCAGGGTCAATCTGAATTCGATGGGACTGCCCACTTTGATGGTGACTTTGATCATAATGGAACGAATGTGGGTTTCTATGGAATTGCTCCTGTTGCACGTTCTGCGGCCTATACGCAGACTTATGCAACAGCAACGCGGATACATTCAAATCCAACGGCTACTAGTGTTGCGACGACTGCTGCAACGAATGTGGCACCATTTGGTTATACAACGGCTGCGCAGGCGGACTCTATTCCTGTAGCTATTAATGCTGCCATTATTGATATTGCTAATATTAAACAAGTTGTTAATCAGATTCTTGATGACTTCCAGTTGATTGGGTTACTTCAGTAAGGAGCAGACGTGGAATTTCCACAGCAATTTTCGGCTGATTTGCATGAGGCCTTTGAGTATTGGAAGGATGTTCAGGAATCGGCCGGTAAGCCGCAGAGTCTCTCATTGGAGCAATGGATAATGAATCTACTGCGTCAGCCAGTCTATGCCTTGATTGGCGAAAAACGAGTGCGCGCTGATGGCTAAGGGTATATTCAAACCAAAGTCGCCAGGTAAGCCGGCATTAATGCGTATGGAGCGACGTGGACGTGGTCATGGCTTTACGATTCCCGAGCGCGAGGCGATCTATCAAGCCTATCTTGCACTTGGCAGCAAAATAGCTGTTGCACGCTCACTTGGTCTTGGCAAATCGACGGTCCATAAGGTGATTCGTGAAATTGAGGCTAATGCGGAGCCACTGGACCTGGAGAAAGCGCGCGAGAAGATGTCGCTACATCTTACGGGGCGCCTCCATGAAACAACAAATCAGATTCTTGATTCGATTAAGCCTGAGGATGTCGACTCTGGTCGTATACCAATTCGGGATGCCGAGGGCAATTTAAAGGGCTATACTTACTTTGGGCCATCGCTTCTTCAAAAAGCTACAACTGTCGGTATTTTTACTGATAAGATGAAAGTCTTGGCCGATTACTCGCGAGCTGTCGCAACTGATCAGGCCTCAGGGACCCTTATTATGCCGGAGACGGCGGCCCAACTGATTTCTGCTATCAGAAATCGTGTAGCCTCGATTTCTGTACTTAATGTAAATTTTAAGAATGATAATCCCGATCTTGCGACGCGTCTTGAGCAAGTAATGGAAGTCGCGGCTATTGAGGAAACAACGACAAATGGAACTGATTCCGGACGATTCGACTTCGATAATCCGGCTTGATCCACATGTTAAGGAATACGCCGAACTTCAGTCACTCTATCGTGATCTTGTTGCTCTGGAGGCGGCCTATCGGACTCAGAAGGTCTGCTTCTATCGACCACGAACTCAATCAGAATTGGGATCGCGTGGTATTCAGGCAGCCTTTCATGAGGCTGGCGCCGCGACGATTCGTCTTGTGCTTGGCGATAACCGATCTGGTAAGTCAGTTTCGGGTGTATGTGAGGCAATTGCACACTCATTGGGCTATCGTCCTTGGCTTCCCCAGGATCATCCGCACCGCATTGTCTGCCTAACGGATGGTAGGCCGATTCCAGTTCCTAATATTGGGCGTGTGATTGCGCAGAATTATAACCAAGCAATTAAGCAGAATATTTATCCTAAATTTCAGGAATGGGCTCCAACTGGTTGGTATAAAGTTAAGTTTGATACGCGCGGTATTCCAGTTGAAATTGATTGGAACAATGGCAGTATTATCTACTTTATGTCGGATGATCAGGAGGATGATGTCTTCGAGGGTACAAGTGGTCACTGGTTCTGGGCAGATGAGCCAATCGGCTATACTAAGTATGTTGCCCTTAAGCGCGGCCTCGTTGACTTTGCCGGACACTGCTGGCTTACTCTTACTCCGCTCTCTCAACCCTGGATCGCAGACGTCATTGAGGCTCGTGCGAATGATGCCGATGGGACAGTCCGAGTCTTCGAACTCTCAATCTGGGATAATTGCGTTGAGAATGGAGGCGTCCTCTCCCGCAAAGCTATTGAGGACTTTATTGCTGACTTACGTGATGATCAGAGGGGTGCTCGCATAGGACGTCAGTGGTTACATCTGACGGGCCGAGTCTTCCCTGAATGGAAACCAGAGACTCCATTCTGGGTGCCGCCCTTTGAGATTCCGGCGCATTGGCCGCGAGTTGAACTCTGCGATCCCCATAAACGTAAACCAATTGCCGTACTTTGGGCGGCAATTTCGCCAGACAATCAATTCATTATCTATCGCGATTTATTTGACGAGTCATTACGTACTGTTGATACTGTCTCAGATGAAATTAAGCGCCTTGAGGGGTGGAAACGTAAGGATCAAGTTTGGAAGCGGGATGATGAGGCAGAAAATATTGTTCTTCGTCTTATTGATTGGTCTTCGCGCGAGAATGATCGGACAACTGGTGAATCAATTTGGTCGCGTTTCGCGGATAATCAGTTACTTCATCTCTTGGCTAATAAACGTAATGCTGATGCCGGCTTTGATGCCCTTCATGAGGCACTTCGACTTCCATTTGAGTGGAGTAAGCCGCAACTTATTGTCTTTAATACGTGCCAGCATGTGAAGCAGAATTTTTTGCGATTTGTTTGGGATGACTGGAATTCATCAAAACAGCGTGACCTTAAGGGTGAGAAACAGGAAGTTCGTAAGGCGAATGATGATTTTATTGATTTAATTCGTTATATGTTTCAGTCGAAGTTGTCGTACCGTCTCCTAAAACGTGAATTGGCAAATCGACTTTTTTCTCGGCCAATAGAATCGACGGCCGTCTGGAGATAGTTTGGCTGATATTTTAAAAGGTAAAGACTTTGTCCGTGTTCGCTTGACGCGCAATGGGACAACTCTTTATGATCAGTCCTATGTTAGTGATGATACGGTCTATACTGAACATACGACCGAGCGTGCTGTTCTTTCGACGAATATGTCGACTTCCCAGCAGGTTAATCTGGGTGGTGTCGCGATTGGTAAGCGGATTTTTCTGGAGACTGATCGTACAATTCTGGTTGGCCTTAATGTGACTCCAGTTAATAAATGGACACTCGCTGACAATGGCGTCCTCTTCTTTACTGGTTCTTTCTCGCATCTATGGGTTCGTAATACGGGCACACAGGAGGCACGTATTGAGTACGTGGTTACTGATTAATGGCACGACCGATTCAGATTAGCCCCGAATTTGCTGCGGAACGTGGTCGCCAACTTGTCGAGCTTATTGATGGCGATATTATAGATCGTCGTCCAATTATTGCAAAATTGGAGAAGATTCGCGAGTACTATTATGGCGATATCAAACGTAAACTGCGGTATCCTGGACAGGTTAATTTGCATCTGCCAGTTATTGCCGAGAAAGTTGAGGGTCTTGTCCTCAAGATGATGAATGCGCTCTATGGTTCCGATCCAGTTGTCAATTTGGCGCGCCCTACAAAGGATGTCGATCCGGATAAGACTCTACGCAGTGAATCTTACTTGAATTGGGCGGTCACTGTTGATATTGTCGATAGTTATCAGCGTATTCAGCGATGGGTACGTGGTAAATTTCTTGATGGACCATCAATTATTATGCCGTTCTATCGACATGAGACGAGGAAGGGTATTCAGACAAGTATTCAGAAAAAATTCTGGCAGGCTGGCGAATATGATGCCGTTAATAATGTAGTACCAGTTGATCGTCCAAAGTTGCCGATTGAGATTCTTTTAGCACAATTTGGGCCATCACTCCAGGTTCTAGACTTTAAACAGAATGGTGCCGATCTTTCATTAGATCAAGATATTGCTAATTTTGATGGTCTCATTGCTACAATTTCGTTTGTTGAAAATCGTACTAATTATGACAGTATTAAAGTCTTTTTCTATGATACAAAATACGTAGATGAAATTGAACTATGTGTTCATCGTCCGATTATTGTTCATGATGGTGTAGTTCTCGAAAATATTGAGTTCGAAGACTTAATTGTGCCCTATCGCACTAAGGACCTTCAGACTGCTGAGCGTATAACGCGCCGCTATTGGTTGACAATTGATGAAATTGAGAAACGTCGGCAATCCGAGGATTGGATAATTTCTGATGAGGCAATGGCGGGTCTACGGGCCCAGGCAACCTCTGAGCGCCAAGAGAGTCACTATGAAGTTGATTCTTTGAAAGCACAGCGTGATGCCCAGGTTGGTGAGCGTTCATCTGGAATGGCACGGACCTATAGTTTTGAGCCATTTATAGATAATAAGGTCTTAATCTTCGAAGTTTATGTGCGTGATGATGCAGATAAGGATGGACAGGTTGAGGAAGTTATTTATCAACTTCCTGCATATACTGAAACTATTGCGCGTACTGATTATTTGGAATCTTTCTTTCCACACCAACATCGCCCATTTCCAGCACTACATGGGATTAAGATTGATGATCGTTTCTATACGCTGCCGATTGCTCAGTGGTTACTTCCTATTAATGAGGAAGTCGATGTTACCTTAAATCAGACGCACGAGGCGCAGGAGATCGTTAATAATCCCTTCTTTTTCTATGAACCAATTGCGTTTGGCGATAATGTCAGTCTTCAAAATGGTGTCTATCCCGGTCTCGGTATTCCAGTTGCGAATGCGAAGGGAGTCTTTTTTCCGAGTTTCCCCCAGCAGCCGCTCGCTAATTTACAAGCAATTGACTCCTTGCTCCTTTTTGCGGATCGCCTAACGATGTCGCCACAGGCTGTTGGTTCCTCACAGGTTCGGAATGCTCCACGCACGGCGCGAGGGACGTTAGCTCTTCTTAGTGAAGGGAGTGCTAAGGTTGATTCCTTTATTATGGAAGCTCAGCAAGGTGGTTGGCGTGAATTGATGTATCAAATTCATAGTCTCTACCAGCATTTTGGTCCCGATGAAAAGTGGTTTTGGGTGACTGGTCAGGAAAAGCCACAGCGAATTACACGTTCTGATATGGAGGGGAAATTCGAGTATATCTTTCGTGGAAATAGTACGAATACTAATAGGGAAGTTCGTCGTACTGTTGCAATTCAGAGATTTCAACTCTTGTCGCCGGACCCGGCTTATCTTGCGAATCCAGTAGCCCGTCGCGAATTGATTCTTGATCTTCTGCGGCATAATAGTGAGGGGGCCAATATTGATCGTCTTGATCCGGGTCTCCCACAGGATACCGGCGGGCACGCCCCGATGTCACAGGAAGTTGAACTTGAATTAATGATTGTGGGGCAGGATATTGAGGTTCTCCCAATTGATGATGATACTCAGCATATTGGTGTCTTGCGGCGCTTTATGAATAGTCGCCCATTTGAGATGCTTGAACCGTGGCAGGTTGCCCTGATCGCGACACATCTAAATAAACATAGTCGACAATTGGCCGCGAAGCAGTCAGCCGGCTCGGTTCCTGGCCAGGGTGCGGCGACAGCGAATAATGTTGCCCCAACTGGTGGCGAATTAAGCGCTCTTGAAGGTGGAGTTGGCTAGTGATTAATATTTCGCGGATTCTTAGTCGACTTAGTGATCAATTAGAAATTGAGGAGCATTTACTCCTCGGTAAATCACGTACTGGTTCTCTCGATGAATTACGATATCAATCTGGAATCATCGAAGGATTGCAGGCAGCTATGCGTTTGATCGAATTAGAGATTCGTAAGGTAGGTGAAGATGGCACAGAAAAAGAAACGTAGTCTTGAGCGGGCATTTCGTACGATTGGTTCAATTTTGACTGGTTCACCTAGCAAAGTTGGACAAGTTAGTACTTATACGCTTGAGAGTGCAGTTGGCCGAATGAAGTCGGCACCTGCTGAAATTACTGTCAAAAAGGAACTGTTGCAGCGCGGAGAGCGTTCGGCAAAAGTCTCCTCTTTGATGCCAAAGAAACGTAAGAAATCCTTTTACCGGCCTTAACCAAGGAAAGTAATGTCACTCGAAAAAGAACTTGCGGGCGTTATAGTATCCGAGATTGAGTCGCCCAACAATCTCATAGACATCAATTCGGCTGATGAGGCCGTAGTTGGTGCCGCCGACGATCAACATTCCGTGACTAGTGACGACGCAGTCACTACTAAAGATAGTGATGACGATAAGTCAACGGAACGTCCGGTCGAAAACGTTCGGCGCGAACTGCTTCGTAAGCAGACTGAATCAGAACAGAGAATTATGGCTCAGGTTTCACAACTTGGTGACATGATTAAGACTACACTTGGCGCAATTAGTCCAGGCAAAAAGCCTGCACAATCATTGGACGATCTCACACTTGATGAGTTGCGTGTGATGCGAGGGCAGGTGCCGGAAGATAAGAAGGCAGAATTTGATGCCTACTTTGAGGACCGTCGGATAGAGAAATCAATCAGCGAGAAGGTTACTCGACTCGATGAGGAATCTAAATATCAGACAGAGCGCGATGGTGCAAATAAGTTAGCAGTTGATAAATATCCACAACTCAAGGATCGCTATTCTGAGTTGCATCAGGAAGTTAATCGACGGTTGGCGAGTCTTGATCAGAATCGCATTAAGTATAATCCGCGTATTATTCTTAATTTAGCTGATGATGTTGCTGGTGAACTTGGCATAGCTCCTCGTTATACAAATCGAGCCCGCACAATAACGCAGCCGCCGTCAACTCGTGGGACTAAACCAATGAAGACGGAGGAAACTGAGCAGACATCGCTCTTTTCGGATGAGGCATTCGATACTCTCTCGAAGCGTTATGCGCATACCTTAAAAGGTGGGCGAAAGTTCGATAAGGCACGTATTAAGGAGCGATCTAAGGAATATCAGAAACATCTCTTCGGAGATAAGGAGTAATAATGAGCGAGAAACTGACAGGGCGAGTTATTCGTGATCCCTACAGTGTGGTCAAACCTTTCCGTATTGCTGGCCGCCTCCCCGCTGACGACGAATCGAAGTCGGGGTGGGTTCTTGGCTGGAAATCGGAGCGTCTCCGTAATAATAGTGGTATCGGCTGGAGAGGCTGGATTCCGCTAGAATATGGAGATCGGTTTACGGGGGAGAATGGGGAGAAGTTAAAAGATTGTATCCCCGATCCTCCACGGCGTATGCAGGGTCCAGATCATATTGATAATTTAGTGCGGCGTGCTGATACTATACTTTGTCGGATTCAGGCGGACTACTTTGATGATCGCCAGGCAAAGTCGGCTGAGGAGTCGCGCTCGATGGTTGCGGAACTCACGACACCTGAGAACCAGGAAATTCTTCCCGGCGTAACTACAATTGGCGGAGGTCGAAAGGCGGATAAGAATCCGACATTCGGCGGCCAGACAGAGGCTGATAAGCAGTTGTCTGTAAAATTTCGCCAGTAAACTTAAACAAAAGGAATTATGGCTAGTCTTAATACGAATGCGCCGTTCGGATTCCGTCTCGTACGAAATGCTAACGGTGACTTCCCGAAAATTGAGCCCTATACGGCTGCGTCAAGCGTGACTTTGCCTGAGGGTGCAATTGGTATTCTGGGTACAGCCGGTACGATCACGACTTGGGACGGAACGTATGTGGATGCCCGTAAAATAGTTGGCGTTATCCAGACAAAGGTCTCGACGACGCAGACTGATAGGCAGGTTTTTATCTCGAATAGTCCGGAGGCGGAGTACGAAGTCCAGATGGATGACGGTTCCGTGACTGGTATTGGTGGACTGATTGGGCGTAATTTTAACTCGGTTAGCGAGGCTACGAGAAATAATACGCTTATACAGTCTAAGGCTGCGCTCGATGCGAGTACAGGTTCGAGCCTTAATGGGACTCTCTCGACGAATTCGGCCCCCTTCCGGGCTCTACGTTTTTCGGGTGAGGTTGGTAATGTCAATTCTAACTCGTTTGCCCGCGTGATTGTGAAGATTAATCATATTAATCAAATCTTTGCCGGTGCGACGACTACGGTCTAATTGGAGGTGTGATAAATGGCTAGTGCAAATAGTCTAGTAATGCGTGCAAACTTGACGAAGCTCTATGCTTCACGGTTGCCGTATATTGATGAAATTCTTTTCGAGCCTCATCGCGCCCCTGATATGACCTATCAGCAGGTCTTTAACGTTCGCGACTCACAGCGTGCGTATGAGGAGATTCTGGGTATGGTTGGCCTGGGTCTCTTTAAGACGAAGTCTGAGGGCAGTCCGATTGACTACGATAAGTTCACGGAGGGCTATTCTAAACGGTTTACTCATGATACCTTTGCTAATGGTTATCAGGTAACGTGGGAGACTGCAGAGGACGATCTTGATGGCATTATCGGACAGGTGACGCCGGAACTTGCGGAGTCTGCGCGACGTAGTATTGAAATTTCGGCCTATGATGACCTTAATAGTGGATTTACGTCTACTGTGACGGGTATGGATGGCGTATCGTTTTTCAATGATGCGCATCCGCTTGCTTTCCCGAGCGGTGGAACGGCCGACAATTTGATTGCTGGTGATCTTGCCCAGGGTACGTTGGAGTCGGCACTCAATACGTTTGACGACATGAAGAATGATCGTGGTCTCCTGATTGGTATGGAGCCCAAGATGCTGATCGTGCCGCCCGAGTTGAAGTGGTTGACCCACGAACTTCTGCGTTCTCAGTTGAGATCGGATACGGCAAATAATGCCGCGAATGCCTTGACAATGATCGGCCTCCAGCCGATGGTTATCAAGTATCTGACGAATGCGGAGAACTGGTTCGTTGCGACGAGTGCTCAGGAGCATCGTTTAATGTACTACTGGCGTCGTGAGCCCTTTAGCGACAACTATATTGACCCGGAGACTCTTAATCTCAAGGTCAAGATGCTCTATCGCATGTCCCACGGTGTCGCCGATTGGCGCGGGTGGGTCGGTGGACAGGGTTAAGGGGTGATAGTTAATGGCTCTCACTCGCTTTAAAGATGATCGCGCGGGCTATGATGGTCCGGTAAGCGGATCACTCCAGTTGGCTCCGATTACGATGAGCGGTACTGGTGCGGCAACTGATAAGTATAAAATCGACTTGCCGCCTGGTATGCGTTTTCGTGTGACGAATGCCACATTTCGGGCATCAGCGATTGGCGGAACTCCGACGCTTGCGATCGGTACAGTCAATAATGCAACTGCATTGGTGGCTACTGCTAACCTCTCAACGAATCTCGGAGCCCTGACGGTAAAGGCAGCCTCGGCGAATTTTGCAAAAGATGCAATGTTGATTGCTACGTTGACGCTAGTCTCTGCTACGGGTGCTGTACGAGCAGGCGTGTTGACCCTGACTGGGCATGTGTCCGATCCTCCGACATCTGTCATAGTTCGTAACGCAAGCCACTTTTAAGCAACACAAGAAAGGAATCCCGGAGCCTATTCCTGAAGGCAGGCCGGCTCCGGGAATCAATACTAGTTATGCAGCAGACAAAATGTAATCGGTGCGGCCATTCTGAAGTTGATTTACATCATCTCAATCATGATATTGTAGATGGTGAACCACAGATTGTTTTCGAGCGTCAGCCTGATATTAAACTCTCGAATGCGCCAAAGATTGTATTCGCAATCCCAGTTGGCTCGAAGCGTCTAAATAGCCACTTCATGTGCGATAAGGCAACGGGAGGTTGCGGCGCCGAGTGGATGGATGTACCAGCATGGACGACTCCACATATGATACCAGTTCAGTTCATGCTATCGTATCATAATCTTCAGATGCCGCTCAATGTTACAACGGCTCTTCTCGTTGAATCGGGGCGCCTCTCTTCGGAGGCACGCCAGATTATGACAAAACGTGCCATTCGAATGGGCGCAAAGTATATCATCTATTGGGATGATGATATTCTTCCTCCATCAGATGGTGTCTATCGACTCTACAATTTCATGGAAAAGAACCAGCAGGTCGGTATTGCGGCATCAGTCTGTACGACCCGCTTTGATCCAGTTGAGCCAGTTGTCTATGCTGCGCATGGTGATGGGGCGACTTGGGATTTCGAATGTGGTTCTGGGGCTCGTCCTGAGCCTATGTTTGCCTGCGGAGCAGGCTTTATTATTGCCCGTGTCTCTGCGATTATTGACATTATTGAAAAATTGAAAGTCGAAAATGGTGGAATTGAGATTCCGATCTGGGCCGATGAGCGT
>Ga0247727_10010018_pt1 | contig 16916 bp, 13 predicted proteins | sample WisWelCaveWW1625_FD_202498 | JGI IMG/M metagenome (GOLD analysis project Ga0247727, IMG submission 202498) | Biofilm microbial communities from Wishing Well Cave, Virginia, United States - WW16-25 | ecosystem: Environmental > Aquatic > Deep subsurface > Groundwater > Cave microbial mat | place...
CCGGCTTCGGCGAGCTGGCGACGAATTGCATCGGCTGCGGGCCAATCTTTTGCCTGCCGCGCCGCGTCGCGTCGCGCAATCAGGGTTTGAATCGCCGCGTCATCCAGCACTCCAGCGCCGACTTTGGCCCCCGACTCCCACGGCTGGTGGCTCCACGCGGTCTGTTCCATCCGAAATAACCCCAGCACGGCGCCCATCGCACGCAATGCCGATACCCCGCTCGCGGCCTCCGAAAGGCGACCGTCATTGAGCCTCCGATTGATCTCGGCGCGTTGCGTCTGCAGCACGGCCAGGGCGCGGGGCGTGTTGAAATCGTCGTCCATCGCCGCCTCAAACGCCGAGAGATCGGGTTCAACCCCGCCCGCCTCGGCGGGGGGCGCGCCTTGTTCAGCCACTTTCTGGAACAGGTCATAAAACGGATCAAGCGCGGCCTTCGCCTCTTTCAGGCTGGCGTCGGCGAAATCGAGGCCGGAGCGATAGTGCGTCGAGAGCAGATAGTACCGGACAACCTCGGCCACGACCGCTTCCGGGAAATGGGACGACTGCGTAAAGACCGCCCGGACGGTAAAAAAGTTGCCGAGCGATTTGGACATCTTCTCCCGATCGACCATCACAAAACCGTGATGAATCCAGCAGGCGACGAACGCCACGCCCGTCGCCGCCTCCGACTGGGCAATCTCGTTTTCGTGATGGGGAAAGATCAAGTCGCTCCCGCCACCATGCAGGTCAAACGTCTGACCGAGATGTTTCAACGCCATGGCGGAACACTCAATGTGCCAGCCCGGACGCCCAGCCCCCCAGGGACTCTCCCACGACGGTTCGCCGGGCTTTGCGCCCTTCCAGAGGGCAAAGTCGAGCGGATTGCGTTTGCGCTCATTCACCTCCACCCTTGCACCAGCCATAATCTCTCCTTGCTCGCGTTTGGAGAGCTGGCCATACGACGCAAAGCGGGCCACCGAAAAGTAGACATCGCCGTCGACCGGATAGGCCGCGTCCTTTGCGATGAGCCGCTCGATCAGGGCGATCATTTCTGGAATGTGGTCGGTGGCGCGGGGGGAAAGGGTCGGCGGACGAACGGCCAGCCGCGCCATATCTGCCTCGTAGGCGGCGATATATTTCGCGCTAATCTCCTTCCAATCGACCGATTCGGACGCGGCGCGGTTGAGAATCTTGTCATCGACATCGGTGAAGTTCTTCACGTAGCGGACTTCGATGCCGCGATATTCCAGATAGTTTCGGATGACATCAAAGACGACGGCCGAGCGGGCATGGCCGAGATGACAGTCGTCATAAACCGTCACGCCGCAAACGTAAAGCGATGCCCGCCCCGCAACGCGCGGCGTCCAAGGCGCTTTCTTTCCGGTCAGGGTATTGGTAATTCGCAACATGGTGTCTTGTCCCGTAATAAAGATGAACCCCGCCCGCAAGCAGGGAAGTCTTGCCGCTTCGATCTCCTCTGTCGCCGCAATAACCCACCTTCACCCACCAGCGCCGGATAAGCAACGAGGGTAATAACCGATCGAAACACGAGAACCAAGCCTATGACATTATCAAAGCGTTACGATATTCCATCTGCTAGATTTGACTGCTTTTTGTCGAATCTGTTATTCGGTGGTGTGATGCCGAAGTGGTGAAACTGGTAGACACGCCAGATTCAGGGTCTGGTGGAGGCAACTTCGTGGGGGTTCGAGTCCCCCCTTCGGCACCCTTCATCGCTCCAATCGCTCTTCTCCTCCCACATTTGAACGCGCGGGTGTTGAGGTCGGGCATCTCGTGCCCTCCCTTTTTATCAATCGCCATCTCTGTATCCTGGAAGGCGTTTCGCTGTAGTGGTCGTCATAAGCCTTGCGATACGTTCCCGGACTCTGTATGAAATCCCTCCTGACCGACTGGCTCCATCAAACGATCACACAGGCTGCGGCGCAGGGAAATCTCCCCGCCGAGGCTGCGCGGTTGTTGGCGCTCTCGGCCACGAAACACGCGGCGCATGGCGACTTTGCGACGCCGCTCGCCCTCCTGCTGGCGCAGCGAGAGAAATCTGCGCCTCGCGGCATTGCGCAGAAGATCGTCGCCCTGATTCAAGCCGATCCTGATTTTTCTACCTGGCTTTCGCGCGTCGAGATTGCCGGTCCCGGATATATCAATTTCTTTCTGGCACCCGCCTGCGGGCACCGAGTGCTGTTGGAAATTATCCGGCAGGGCGAGCGATACGGCCGATCGCTGACGAGTGCGGGGTCGCGCGTTCAGGTGGAGTTCGTTAGCGCCAATCCGACCGGCCCGCTGCATGTCGCTTCGGGACGGGCTGCGGCGTTGGGCGACGCCCTCTGCAATCTCCTCTCGGCTGTGGGGTTCGACGTCCAGCGGGAATATTACATCAACGACATCGGGAATCAGATTGAGCGGCTCGGCCATTCCGTCTACCTGCGCTACCGGCAACAGTTCGGCGAGACGATCGACTTTCCGGCGGAGGGGTATCAGGGTGATTACGTCACCGAAATCGCCCAGGCGGTTGCGGCCGCCGAAGGGCGTCGCTTCTTGGCGGGCGACGAATCGGCTGCGGTCGGCTTTTTTACGGCGTTCGCTCTGGAGTCACTTCTCGGATCGATCCGGCGGGATATGGCGGCGTTTGGCGTCCAGTTCGACCGCTGGTTTTCGGAGGGGTCTCTGGCCGACGAGACCGACCGGGTGATTGCCGACCTGAAAACGCGGGGACACCTCTACGAACAGGAGGGGGCCTGGTGGCTCGCCACAACCCGATGCGCCGACGACAAGGATCGCGTGGTGATCCGCGCCGACGGTCGCCGGACTTATTTTGCCTCCGATATCGCCTATCACCACAACAAATTCGCCCGTGGATTCGATCAGGTCATCAACATCTGGGGGGCCGACCACCATGGCTACATCGAGCGGGTGAAGGCGGCGGTGGCGCTGCTGGGGCATCCACCGGATCGCCTGAAAATCCTCATCCACCAACTGGTGAACCTGATGCGGAACGGGGTGGCAGTACCGATGTCGAAGCGGGCCGGAACCTTTGTGACGCTCAAAGAGGTGATTGACGAGGTCGGCGTCGATGCCACGCGGTTTTTCTTTTTAATGCGCCGCGCCGACACCACGCTCGATTTCGATCTGGAGTTGGCCAAAAAACATTCGAGCGATAATCCGGTCTATTACGTTCAATATGCCCACGCGCGGCTTTGCAGCATCCTCCGCGTCGCCGCCGAGGCGGGCATCGACCCTGCGGCCGTCGCCAGTGAGGCAGGGGTGGCTGACCTCGCGGGGCTGGTTTCAGCGGAGGAGCTGGAGATCATCAAACAGATCGCCCTCTATCCCGACGAGGTGCGCACGGCCGCCGATGCCCTTGAGCCGCATCGGATCGTCTTTTATCTGCAAGCGCTGGCGGGGATGATTCATCGGTATTATTTCGGCCATCGGATCATCGGTGACGACCCAACGCTCACCCGCGCCCGTCTCGTGCTCGTCCGGGCCGTCCAGATCGTCCTGCAAAATGCCCTAACCCTCCTCGGCATTCGCGCGCCGGAGCGAATGTAGCGTTTCGTTGCACAGGCATTAGCCTCCCCCTGACAAGGGGGATTGAGGGGGGTTGTTGAATGCTTCAGGAATAACCCCCCGGCCCCATTATCAGGGGGAGGATGCCCACCCATGTCAGGCGACGCACCCGACAACAAAACGCGCGGCATCGGCCTGCTCGGCGGCACGTTCAACCCGATTCACAACGGGCACCTCTACATCGCAAAAGCCGTGCAGCGACATTTTGGCCTCGATCGGATTCTCTTCATTCCATCGGCCGACCCGCCCCATAAACAGGGATCAAACCTTCCCAGCGCCCACCACCGCGCCGAGATGGTCCGCCTCGCCATCGCCGACGACCCCGATTTTGATCTGTGCGATATCGAACTCACGCGGCAGGGGCACTCCTACAGCATCGAAACCGTCGAGGCGCTGGGCCAAACGTTTCCCGATCCGCTCTTTTTCATGATCGGCATGGACGCCTTCCGCGAGATCGCCACCTGGAAAGACCCAGAACGCCTGCTCACCCTCTGCCATTTTGTGGTCGTCTCCCGCGCCGACTTTCCGTTCGAAGAAGCCGCGTCGATCCCGCTGCTTTCGGGTCTGGATCGCGCCCCGTTAAAAGAAATGGACGCGGGGACGCGAGTGTCGTACTCGCACCCCGTCGCGCCCGGCGCGGTGCTTCACTTTCTGTCTCTCCCGCCGATGCCGGTTTCGGCCAGCCATATCCGGCAGAATCTCGCAGCGTCCAGCGCCTGCTTGCCCGCCGCCGTGGCGTCTTATATACTCCGGCACGGCCTTTACACGTGAAGGAATTTATCTTCGTGAAGTCACCCGTCGTTTTGGTGATGGTCGCGGAATACGCCGATGGTCATCACACTCACCTCTGAAATTGATCAGGCATTGGTTACAGAGGCACGTAAACTGGGACGCACACCAGAGTGCTGCACGACACACCGAAGGGGGTAAATCAATTGACCCGTCGTAAACAAGCAAGTCCGAAAGACGCAGGCACCGGACAGCCGACGAAACCGAAAGCGAAGACGGCGGCGAAGACGGATGACGCGCAGGCGATGGCACGTCGCATGGCTGACATCGCAGAGGAAAAAGGTGCGACCGAGATCGTCATCCTCAACCTGTCTGGGGCCTCGGCGCTGACCGATTATTTCGTGATCTGTTCGGCCGATTCGGCCCCGCAGATTCGCGCGGTCGTCGATGCGGTCGATACTGAACTTTCCGCGCAAGGGATTCTCCCGCTCGGCGTGGAGGGTAAAGAGGGCGATGCCTGGGTTCTGGCCGATTACAACGACGTCATCCTTCACGTTTTCAAAACCGAGGCGCGTGCCTTTTATCACCTGGAGCAACTTTGGGCCGACGCACCGGTCGTACCGAAAAAGCCGAAGGCCGCCGCGCCACGACGACCCCGAAAAACCATCGCAACATCAGACACCCCCTAACCTCCACGGAGTCCCGTGCCGATTTTCGTCCTTATCGTGCTTCTCTTTCTGGGCGGAATCGGCTATCTCGCCCAGATCAATCCCGATCGAATCGTCTTCTTCCTCGCCCGCGATCAGTCGTTTGATCTCTCCGTCACGACGCTGGTTCTATTTTCCGCCGCCGCCGGAGGTCTACTCGTCCTGTTCGCCGTCGGCCTGCGCGAGGCGCGGTCGTTCCTGGTCAACTGGAAGGAGGGCCGCAGGCAGCGGAAGACGACGAAGGTTGCGGCGCTCTACGACGATGCGGTCAACGCCTCGCTGTCGCTGCGGGATCGGGACGCGGTCGGCCTCTTCCAGAAAATCCTGGCACTCGATCCCCATCACGTCGGCGCCCTGCTCCGTTTAGGCAACCTCTACCGGCAGGACAAGAAGGTGCTTGATGCGATCCGTTTTCACAAGGCGGCGCGTAGCGTGGCGGAGGAGAATATCGAGGTCCTCTTCGCGCTGGCGCAGGATATGGAGGCGTCCGAACGCAACGAAGAGGCGGCGCAATATCTCAAGGAGATCATCGCGCTTGATCGCCACAACCTGACGGCGCAGGCCCATCTGCGCGACCTGTTCGTCCAGTCGAAAGATTGGGAAGCGGCCCACGCGGTGCAAGAACAGATCGTAAAACTGCCGCTGCCCGACGCCGTCCACGCCGCAGAACAGGCGCGTCTTCTGGGGTTGAAATATGAGGTCGGGCAGGCCTGCGTGAGTGATCCGGATCGCGCGCGCCGCTATTTCAAGGAGGCGGTAAAAATCGACAAGATGTTCTTGCCGCCCTACATTGGGATGGCGGAAGTCTCGATCCGGCAGGGCAAGACCGAACGGGCCGCGCGGCTGCTGACGCGCGGGTATGACATCACGCGACGGCTCACCCTGCTGCAGCGGCTGGAAGATTTGTACATTGAGATTGGAACACCGGATCGGATGTTGCAGTTCTATCGGCGCGCTCTGGCGCAGCGCCCGGATGACCTGGCCTTGAAGTTTTATCTCGGCAAGTTTTACTACCACCTGGAAATGATCGACGAGTCCTACACGATCCTCTCGGAGGTGTCATTTGAGGTCGATACCTTCCCCGACCTGTACAAAATCGTCGGCAATATCCACCTGCGACGCGGCGATCTGGCCGCCGCCGTGGATGCCTTCAAGAAGGGGCTGAAGATCAACAAGAAGATTCTGGTGATGTATTCCTGCGCGGCGTGTGACGATCATACAACGCAATGGTCGGGCCGCTGCGGCCGCTGCGGCCGCTGGGACAGCTACCACGCCACCCCGACCTTCACACCCCGCGCCGACCGCGCCGTTTCCACCCCGTATTGAAGCCATTAGAAAGAGATTAACCCCTCCCAACCTCCCCTTTTAATAAAGGGGAGGAACCCCCCTCTTTATCCAAAGAGGGGTCGGGGGAGTTTGTTCTGCTCATGAGATCGCGTTTCGCGTTGACGTGCGGCGGCGGGTTCGCGTATCTTCCGCGCGGTTTTGATTCCCCATTATTTGAGGCCCGTGATGACTGAACGAACCCTTTCCATTATCAAACCCGACGCCGTTCGGCGGGGTCACATTGGCGCGATTGTTCAGCGTTTTGAGCGGGAAGGTTTCCGGATTCTTGCGCTGGAGATGCGGCATCTGACCCGGCAGGAGGCCGAGGCGTTTTATGATGTTCACCGCGCGGCGCCGTTCTTCGGAAGCCTCGTCGCGTTCATGAGTTCCGGCCCGATCGTCCCGCTGGTGTTGGAGGCGGAGGATGCCATCGGCGCGAACCGCACCCTGATGGGGGCGACTGATCCGAAAAAGGCCGCGACAGGCACGTTGCGGGCCGAGTTTGGCGCCAACATCGAAGAGAATGTTGTTCATGGCTCCGACGCGCTGGCGACGGCGGCATTTGAAATCCCCTTCTTCTTCCCCGGTCTGAAACCCGCATGATTCCGCCTGACCTTCGCTATCACAAAGAGCACGAATGGGTTCGAGTCGAGGGTGACCGCGCCACGATCGGCATCTCCGATTTCGCGCAGGATGCCCTCGGCGATGTCGTCTACCTCGCGCTTCCCGTGATCGGCGCGACCGTTTCGTACGGCACGGAGGTGACGGAGATTGAGTCGACCAAAACGGTCTCGCCCCTCTTCGCGCCAGTGAGCGGCACAATCGTCGCCGTCAACGCGCGGCTCCCGGATCATCCGGAGCTCGTCAACCGCGACCCCTACGGCGACGGCTGGGTCATCGTTGTGCAAATGACGCAGCCGGACGAGCTGGACCGCCTCATGACCGCCGCGCAATATGAAGCCTTCCTCAAAAGCGAAACCCACTGAAGGCGTCCTGCCTTCTCGCGCCTCGCGCTTCTCTTTCCTCCGTTCGATTTTCTCCAGAACAACGCTCATTGCCTTTGCCCTCCTGACCTCGGCGGCCCTGCGATTCTGGGCCGACGGGACATCCTCTTCATTGCGGCATCAGGTCGTTCCGTCGAATCAATCCTCCAGAATTTCTATCAATCAGGCGGATCAGGCGACATTGGAATCGCTCCCCGGCATCGGCCCGGTGCTGGCGAAGCGGATTATTGAGGATCGCAAGCGCAACGGTGTGTATGGTCAACCAGAAGACCTGTTGCGGGTGTCGGGGTTGGGTCAGGTGAGGATCGATGGCGTGGCACCCTATATCCAGTTTGACCCGCCGCCGACGGAGATAGAGCCACACTCTAAAAATCAGAAAGAGATGAACCCCGCCCGACCTCCCCTTTGAATAAAGAGGAGGAGGTGAAGAGCAAGTTCCCCATTTTTCAATCTTAAATAGGGGGCCAGGTGGAGTTCATCGGGTGGGATCGTCCACGAGGCCTGCGGCGAAGGCGGGGATGTCGAAGGGGACGAGGTCATCGACGCCTTCGCCGACGCCGATGTGGGTCACTGGCGCCACGATCTCTTCGACCACCGGAACGACAATCCCGCCCCTGGCCGTTCCGTCGAGTTTGGTGAGGATTACACTGGTGACGTTGATCTGCTGGTGAAAGAGCCGCGCCTGCGACAGGGCGTTTTGCCCCGTGGTGGCGTCGAGCACCAGCGTCCGTTCGTAGGGCGCATCGGCGGCTTTGGAAATGACCCGCTGCATCTTGGCGAGTTCGGCCATCAGATTGCTGCGGGTCTGCAAGCGCCCCGCCGTGTCGATGAGGAGCGCGTCGATCCCACGCGCACGGGCGGCGCAAACGGCATCGTACACCACGGCGGCGGGATCGGCCCCCACCTGATGACAGATGACCTCGGCCCCCACCCGCTCTCCCCAGATTTGTAACTGCTCAATCGCCCCCGCACGAAAGGTATCGCCAGCCGCCAGCAAGACCGTGCGGCCTGCCCGACGGAGTTGCTGCGCCCGCTTGCCAATCGTCGTCGTCTTCCCCACACCGTTCACGCCGACAAAGAGCGTAATCGCAGGCGGCGCGAGCGGCGGTTGCGCCACCCCTTTTTGCAAGACCGTGATGACGTAGGCCGACAGTTTTCGTTTGATCCCCGCCGCGTCGGTCACCTCCCCGCTATCGACCGCCGCGCGCAGTCCGTCGAGAAACCGCCGCGTGACATCGACCCCCAGATCGGCGCCGATGAGAATCTCTTCGAGGCGGTCGAACGTCTGCGGATCCATCTTCGGCCGATCGACAAAGAGCGCCTGCAACCCCTCCGAAAGTGCCCGCCGCGTCGCCGCCAGCCCCGACCCAATTTTTCCGAAGATACTCATAGACGCTGACCGTAGCACAGCGGAGAGGTATTTTACATAGATGATGGCACCTCCGGAAACGCCTCTGAATAATGACGGGGATGTGTTATGAGGAGACATGAAGAATAAAACCATGCCAAAAAAGGTGCCGGGGCTGGCGCCGGTGATCTCAGTCGTTGGACGGCACCCACCGACGTTGACGGCCATCACCCATTCAAGGCTCCGATGATGACACCTCCCCAAAATCCAGGCGATACGCCGCTCATGCGGCAATACCGCGAGATCAAGCGGCAGAACCCGGACGCCATCCTCTTCTTCCGCATCGGCGACTTCTACGAGATGTTTGCAGAAGACGCCGTCGTGGCTTCTGCCATTCTTCAGATTGCCCTCACCTCACGCGACAAACGGGAGAACGCCGTGCCGCTCTGCGGCGTCCCGCATCACGCGGCGGCGGGCTATATCGACCGGCTGCTTTCTGCCGGACGGTCGGTGGCGATCTGCGAGCAGATGGAGGCGGCAAGCGCCGTTCGCGGCAAAGGGATGATCCGGCGGGAGGTGGTGCGCGTGATTACCCCAGGAACGGTGATCGAATCGGCGCTTCTCACCCCCGCCGAGCCGAACGATCTGGCGGCGCTCTATCGGGCGGCGAGCGGGGAAATCGGGCTAGCCTTTTTGGACGTGTCGACCGGCCATTTTCGGCAGACCACGCGGGCGCATCTGGCGGAGGTCGAAGAACTTCTGGCGGTGGTCGATCCGAAAGAGGTGATCTCTCCCGACGATGGCGCCCAGTGGCCCATCGACATTTCGCTCGGCCGGTTACCGATCCGCAGGGTGGCGGCGGCACACTTCGCCACCGATGCGGCAGAGAAGGCGTTGGTATTGCACTTTCGGCTATTTTCTATTGCGGCGCTGGGCGAAGCGGGGGACGCTGGACTCGTCGCGGCGGGCGGGCTGCTTGGCCATGTTTCTGCCATGCAGCGCGGGGTGATCGGGAGCATCACGGCACTCCGACCGATGGCGCGGGATCGGATGTCGCTCTCCGCCCGCACCCTCCGCCATCTCAATTTGATCCCCGCCCACCGCCAGCAAGCAAAAGGGACGCTGCTCCATCTGCTGGATCAAACCGTGACGCCGATGGGCGGTCGCCTCTTGCGCGAGTGGCTGCGCCATCCGCTGACGACGCCCGCAGCGATTGAGGAGCGACAGGCGCGCGTCGCGGCACTTCATGCGCAGCCCGTAGCACGGATGCGGCTGCGCGCCGCGTTGGCGAAAGTGACCGATATGGAGCGGCTCGTCGGGCGAATCAACCTGAAGGCGGGGCGTCCCGCCGATTGCGTCGCGTTGAAAATGTCGCTGGCCGCGCTGCCCGCCGTCGAATCGGCGCAGGTCGATCTGTCCGCGCAGGTTGCGCAGGCGGGTGTGTGGGACAACCTGTGTGACCTTCACCAGAAGATTGACGCCACCCTGTCGGATGCCCCGCCGCTGTCGGTGAAAGACGGGGGGATCATTCGTGACGGCGCGTCCGCCGAGTTGGATGCGCTGCGCCAATCGCAAAAAGAGGGGCGTGCCGCGCTCGCCCGAATTGAGAGTGCCGAGCGGCGGCGGACGGGAATCGAGTCACTCAAAATCCGCTATCACCCCGTTTTCGGTTACGCCATCGAGGTGACGGAGGCGCAGGTTAAAAATGTGCCGCCCGATTACATTCGTCGGCAAACGCTCACTCGACTGGAGCGGTTTACAACGCCGGAGTTGCGCGCGGAAGAGGAAAAGATCGCGGGCGCGGAGGCGGCGGTGATCGAAGTTGAGGCGCAACTCTACGACGCGCTCTGTGGCGCCATCGCCAATGAGACGGCGCGTGTTCAGCGAATGGCGCAGGCCATCGCCGATCTCGACGTCGTCTCCGCCCTCGCCGAGGTTGCGCATCGCAACACCTACGTCCGCCCGAAAATCTCAGCCACACGGGGGATGACAATCCGAGACGGTCGACATCCGTTGGTGGAACAGGACGGCACCGACTTTGTTCCCAACGACACGCGGTTCGATCCGCCGTCACGCCAGATTCTGCTGCTGACCGGCCCGAACATGGCGGGAAAATCGACCTACATGAAACAGGTGGGGTTGATCGTGTTGATGGCGCAGATCGGCAGTTTTGTGCCCGCGCGCGAGGCCGACATCGGCGTGGTCGATCGGATTTTCACCCGCGTCGGCGCCGAAGACGACCTCGGTCGTGGCATGAGCACCTTCATGGTCGAGATGACCGAGATGGCCCATATCCTGCGCAACGCCACGGAAGAGAGCCTCTTGCTGCTCGACGAAATCGGCAGGGGAACGAGCACGTTTGATGGTATCAGCATCGCCTGGGCGATCTGCGAGGCGGTCCACCGGATCGGCGCGCGCACCATGTTCGCCACGCACTATCACGAGCTGACGCGCTTGGGAGAGATGGCGGGGATCGACAACCTGCACGCGCGGGTGCAAGAGGCAGACGCGGGAATTGTCTTTTTACGGAAGATGGTCGAGGGTGGGGCCGATCGAAGTTACGGGATTCACGTGGCGCGTCTGGCGGGCCTGCCAGACGGGGTGATCGAACGGGCAACGGCGCTGCTACTTGAAATGGAATCGGGTGCGCCGGAGCGACATGCCCCTGTCCTCTACCCGACCAACACACCTGCGGCCGCGCCACCTCCAGCCCCCCACCCGGCGGTCGCGGCGCTCCGAGAGATCAATCCGCTTGAGACCACGCCGATGCAGGCGCTCGCGCTCCTCACCCACCTCGTCGAACAGGTGCAACGGCCGTGAGGGGTTCTTTCTGAATGTTTTGGGTTGGGACTGTACGTGCGAGTCTGCGCGAATTCCGCGTCGCACAAGCGATGACGGTGCGATGACTTTATCTTCCTATTTTATGGGGACAGACCCCATGATTCCTCGTCCATCGTTCTGGAGGACAAACCGTTGAATGCACCGTTGATCTTCTATCACTACGCGAAATGCGCCACCTGCGTGAAGGCCAAAAAATATCTGGCGGGACAGGGCTATCGCCTGCGCGAGATCGACGTTACCACCGATCCGCCGACGGCGGCGGTTTTGACCGACCTCATTCAGAAAAGCGGACGGCCTTATACCGACTTTCTGAATCGGAGCGGCGAGCAATATCGCGCGTTGAACATGAAGGAGAAGGTGGCGCGGTTGTCGGAAGTGGAAGTGATCGCCATGCTGGCCCAGAACGGACGGCTGATTAAACGGCCGATTGTCAGCGATGGCACGCGGGTCACCGTCGGCTTTAACGCGGAGAGTGACCCCCGCGTCTGGCCCGGCGCGTAAGCGGCCTGTACAACAGGAGCGTAAGCGTCCCGATTAGGCTGGCAGGGTTTCAATCGAACCGTCTGGGGAGGGTTCGGTTTCGGAAGCTGATGGCGACGTCGGTTCTGGGGGGGCTTCATCTGGCATCAGTTCTGCGGGCGTGACGTCGGATGGTTCGGAGGTGCCGTCTTGGCCCTTTCCGTTGGTGGAGAAGTCGTGGAGGATGTAGCCTCCGGAGGTTTTGTCTTTTTCGAGGACGAGCATCCCGCGGGCGGCGGCCGCTTCCAGAAGCTGGCCGAATGAACGAAAGCCGTAATACGATTCGTTGAAGCCTGGTTTTCTGCGGCGAAGCGTCTGCTTCACCATCGACCCCCAGATCTTTTCGTTCTCGCCCCGCTCATTCTGGATCGCCTCGGCCGTCTCGATCACCAAATTAATGGCTTCAAGCTGCTTCGCGTCCCGCGAAATCTCTCCCGACGGTTCTGGCGGCGTCTCCGATTGCTTCGCGTCTCGAGTCGGTTCTCCGGATGGTTCTACCTGCGCATCTATTCGTGGCTCCGGGCGGCTCTCTGTTCGGACATCGGGCTTCGCTGCGGCGGCCCGATCAGCGGCCGTCTTTTCGGCGGCCCGCGTTCGCGCCACTTTCATCCGGCGCTCCCGCTCCTCTTCCCTAACAAGGTCGTCATAAAAAATAAACTCGTCGCAGTTTGCGATCAGCAGATCGGAGCTGGAGTTTTTGACCCCCACGGCGATGACGGTTTTGTTGTTCTCCCGTAGTTTGCTGACGAGCGGGGAGAAATCGGAGTCGCCGCTGATGATGACGAAGCCGTCGATATGCGCCTTGGTATAGCAAAGGTCTAGGGCATCGACCACCATCCGAATATCAGCCGAGTTTTTGCCCGACTGGCGGACATGCGGGATTTCGATCAGTTCGAACGCCGCCTCGTGCATCCCCTCCTTAAAGGGTTTGTACCGATCCCAGTCGCAGTAACTCTTTTTGGTGACGATATTGCCCTTCAGCAGCAGTCGCTCTAAAACTTTTTTAATGTCGAATCGGGCGTAGCGGGCGCTTTGAACGCCAAGCGCGACGTTTTCTAGGTCGCAAAATACGGCCATATTCAAGGTCTGTTCGGTTGCGGGCATTGCATCTCCAGTAAAATTGACGTGTGATTGGGGCGGATGATATTGAGGGGGTCGGCGGTTACGGCGACGTAGCTCAGGGGTAGAGCAGGTGAATCATAATCACTCGGCCGGGGGTTCAAATCCCTCCGTCGCTACCCGCCGATTGTAGAAAAATCCACTGCCAGCCAAGCCAGACTCGCGCCCGACCGTCCCTCTCAAAACGGTCGGCATGATACTCCCCGAAGACCGAGCAACACAATGCGCCGCTTGGAGAATGTTAGAAGCAAATAGGCTTGTCCGGTTTTGTAGCACATGATCTGTCAGGTTTTTCTCCCCTGATTTCTCCTTGGAAATCGGTGATCGGGTTTTTCGTGCCGCTCGATAAAAAGCGGCTTCTCAGGATGCCCTACAATCGATTTTCTTGAAGCCGCCCAACCGCCAGCACCACTTGCTTTTTTGTTTTGAGCACCGGTCGGGTGAGTGGCGTGGATTCTCGGCAAGACGGAACGCTCGGCGGTTACACTGGCGGGATCCACATTAAAAAAATGCTCCTGCGGATCGAAGGAATCGTGATTCAGGAAAACAACTAACGGAGGTTTGCTATGCCAGAAACGTACGATTTCACAAAGAATCCCCCCATGCCGAAGGCGATTTTCGGCATTGCCGGAGTGGTGTTGCTTGCGGTCGTTGCCCTCAATTCGTTCAAGGTGGTGGGGCCTGGCGAGCGCGGGGTCATCTTCAGCCAAGTGAGCGGCATCAAAGACATCCAGCTCGGCGAAGGGCTGCATTTCAAAATACCGCTGCTGGAGGAGATATTCACGGTCGACGTCAAGGTTCAGAAGTCGCAAACCGAGGCCGGGGCCGCCTCCAAAGACTTGCAGAATGTCGCATCGACGGTCGCCATCAACTTCCACGTCGATCCCCATCTGGCGCACAAGGTCTATCAGGAGATCGGCACGAGCTATAAGGAGCGGGTGATCGACCCGGCGGTGCAGGAGGCGATCAAGTCGGTCACCGCCCGTTTTACTGCAGAGGAGCTGATTACGCGCAGGCCGGAGGTGAAGGATCAGGTGAAGGTCGCCCTCTCCGAGCGGCTCCTTGTGTTTAACATTCTGGTTGACGAGTTTTCGATTGTCGATTTTCAGTTTTCCGCCGGGTTCAATGAGGCCATTGAGGCGAAACAGAGCGCCGAGCAGTCGGCCCTGAAGGCCAAGCGCGACCTCGACCGGATCAAGATCGAGGCGGAGCAGCGAATCACGCAGGCCACCGCCGAGGCCGAGGCGATGCGTCTGCAACAGCAGACAATCACCCCGATGATGCTCCAGCTGCGCGCGCTGGAAAAGTGGGACGGCAAACTACCCACAGTCTCCTCCGGTGCCGTTCCATTCATCAACGTCGACACGCTCAAAGGACGGTAAGCGTGCTGCGGCGTCTGCTGATCCGTTAGCAGCCTGTCGGACTTTCAATCATTTCATAAAACAACAAGGCGGCTAGCCTGGGTTTACAGGCCGGAGGCCTGCTTCGTCGGTGGAGATGACTGTATGGCAACCCCCCGGGTTGCCCTTTTGGACGGGGTCGTCCTCGTTTAAATCCAGAGGAGGTATCAGATTTTTCTAATGCGTCATCTGGGTTGAACATCTAAAAGTCCATCTGGTACCTTCGGCGGGTTTGTCGCTTCGGGTGGGCCGAGGCGCGCGGTCGTTCGTTAATTATATGAATCGAAATTGAATCGGAGGAAGATTGGAACCTGCAATTTTGTTTTCGTTTGGGGCTGCGATTGTTGGGATTGCGTATGCCGTTTATCTGTCGTTATGGATGATGAAACAGGACCCCGGATCGGAGAAGATGCGGGCGATTCAGGCGGCGATTCAGGAGGGGGCCGAGGCCTACATGGCACGCCAGTCTCGGTCGATTGCCATGGTCGCTGTTCCGCTCTTTGTGCTCCTTTGGGTCGCAGGGTTCTGGTCGGCGCATTTCGGATGGCTGACGGCGGTCGGCTTTCTCGTCGGCGGCAGCGCCTCCGCCCTCTCTGGCTATGTCGGCATGATGATTGCCGTCCGGGCCAACGCCCGTGTTGCGCAGGCGGCGCATCAGGGAATGAACGCCGCCCTGCAGATGGCCTTTCGCGGCGGCGCGGTCACCGGACTGTTGCTCATCGGTATTGGCCTGCTCGCCGTCACCGGGTTTTACACGATGGCGGTGGCGATGGCGGGCGTTGAGAAGACCGTCTCCGCCCTTCTGTCGCTGGCCCTCGGCAGCAGCCTCATCTCCCTTTTTGCGCGGGTGGGCGGGGGGATTTACACAAAGGCCGCCGACGTCGGCGCCGATCTGGTCGGCAAGGTGGAGGCCGGGATTCCAGAGGACGATCCGCGCAACCCCGCCGTCATCGCCGACAACGTGGGCGACAACGTCGGCGACTGCGCGGGAATGGCCGCTGACTTGTTTGAAACGTACGCCGTCACCACCGTGGCGACGATGGCGCTCGCGCATCTGCTCTATCCCGAATCCAAAGACGCCCTGATCTTCCCGCTCGTGTTGGGGGGGATTGCAATTTTCACGACGATCATCGGCAGCTGGTTCGTGAAACTCAGTGAAGGCGGCGGCATCATGCCCGCGCTTTACAAAGGTTTTGTGGGGACGGGCGTCCTCTCCGCCGTGGCCTTCTATCCGCTCACGATGCGGATGATGGACGGCGTCGGCGGCATCTCCGGCATGAACTATTACCTCTGCGCCCTCGTCGGCCTGGCCGTCACGATGGCGCTGGTCGTCATCACGGACTATTACACCGCCAAGAAGTTCTCGCCAGTTCAGGAAATCGCCAAGGCCTCCGTCACCGGCCACGGCACTAACATCATCGCGGGCCTGGCCGTCTCGCTCCAATCGACGGCGCTTCCGGTCATGGTCATCGCGGCCGCTATTTTGGCCAGCCACGGCCTGGCCGGACTGTTGGGCGTGGCGATTGCCGCCGAGGCGATGCTGACGATGGCGGGGATTGTGGTGGCCATCGACTCGTTCGGACCGATCACCGACAACGCCGGGGGTATCGCGGAGATGGCACAGATGGGCGACGAAGTGCGCGGGGTCACCGATCCGCTGGATGCCGTCGGCAACACGACCAAGGCGGTCACGAAGGGCTATGCCATCGGCTCGGCGGCGCTGGCGGCGATCGTTCTCTTTTCGGAGTATGTCCGGGCGGTATCGCAGGGGGGAGTGCCGATTGTGTTCGACCTTGCCAACCCGAAGGTGTTGGTCGGCCTCTTCATTGGCGGAATGTTGCCGTTTCTCTTTGCTGCCCTTTTAATGAAGGCAGTCGGCGAGGCGGCGGGGTCGATTGTGGAGGAGGTGCGGCGGCAATTTCGGGAGATCAAGGGGATTATGGACGGCACCGGCAAGCCCGAATACGGTCGCTGTGTCGATATCGTCACGCAGGCCGCCCTGTCCAAAATGATGGTGCCATCACTCATTCCCGTTCTGGCGCCGCTGCTGATGGCCTTTGTATTGGGGCCACAGGCGTTGGGCGGAATGCTGGTCGGCAGCATCGTGACCGGCCTCTTTGTGGCGATCTCAATGACCTCCGGCGGCGCCGCGTGGGACAACGCCAAGAAATATATCGAAGAAGGCCACCACGGCGGCAAGAAGAGCCTCGCGCATCAAGCGGCCGTCACCGGCGACACCGTCGGCGACCCGTATAAAGACACGGCAGGCCCCGGCATCAACCCGATGATCAAGGTCATCAACCTCGTCGCCGTCCTCATCGGCACCCTCTGGTTTTCGTAAGACGCGAAGACTCCG
>Ga0247727_10010019_pt1 | contig 16913 bp, 19 predicted proteins | sample WisWelCaveWW1625_FD_202498 | JGI IMG/M metagenome (GOLD analysis project Ga0247727, IMG submission 202498) | Biofilm microbial communities from Wishing Well Cave, Virginia, United States - WW16-25 | ecosystem: Environmental > Aquatic > Deep subsurface > Groundwater > Cave microbial mat | place...
CTTGCTTTTTAGATGGAAAATCAGTATTTTGTTGCATCAACAGGAGAAATCAAAAATGAACGAGACCATTCGCGGCATTTATCGCAACGGCGTCATTGAACCGACCGAGCCGTTAAAAGTTGCGGAAGGCGCGGAAGTGTATGTCGTCGTGCCGCGCCGGTATACGCGCGAGGAAACGCTGGCGCTATACAAGAAGTTAGAGGAAAACGGTTTGCAAATTCACTACAATCCCGATAACATCGACAAGCCATTCCCCGAAGTCAAACTGGGAAAAATAAAGGGAAAGCCGCTTTCTGAAACGATCATTGAGGATCGGGGGCCGAGATGATCTACTATTGCGACAGCAGTGCGGTGGTTAAAATTTATTTGGAGGAAGCCGGCACAGCGTTTATGCGAGACCTGCGGCGTAATGCCTCTATTGGTGATATTATCATCAACGTTATTGGCGGGCCGGAAGTTATGGCCCAGCTTATCGAGAAGTATCCGCTACGAGGCTACGACTCCGTACAATTGGCAACAGCAGTAGCTTTTCAAAATTTTTTACGCGCGTCGAACGGGCGTGAGGTCGCTTTTGTAGGTGCTGATAAAGTATTAAACGATGCTGCCAGAAAAGAGGGGCTTACAGTTATTAACCTTAATGAGCAACTGTAGCATTTAGTTGTATCGCTTATATCCGTAAGTTCTCCCACCCATTGAATGGAGACGAGTGGAAGAAATCCCCAAAAAACTCGACATCCGCCACGGCTTGACCGTGGTTTACACCGGCGATGGCAAAGGCAAAACTACGGCGGCGTTGGGAACGGTGATTCGCGCGGTGGGTTATGGCCTGCGTGTGTTCATGCTGCAATTTGTGAAAGGCTCGTGGCATTATGGCGAATTGGACGGCGCGAAATTGTTGGCGCCTTATTTTACCATCGAGCCGATGGGCAAAGGATTTTATAAAATTCTCGATGACAAACTTCCAGAGGAAGAGCATCGGCAGGCCGCGCTGATGGCCGCCGATCGTGCTATTGCCCTGCTCGGCAGCGGCGAATATGATATGGTGATTCTCGATGAAATCAACGTCGCGGTGATGACGGGATTATTGCCGGCGCAAAAAGTGTTGGAGATTATTGATGCCAAGCCCGAAAGCGTCCATCTGATTCTCACGGGCCGCGGCGCGCCGCCGGAAGTGATCGACCGCGCCGATCTGGTGACCGAGATGCGCGAGATCAAGCATCCGTATCAAAAAGGGAAACTTGCGCAGAAGGGGATTGATTTTTAATGACAGTTAAAAATATGCCCAACAGATGAAACGCTGCCAACGGACTTTATATCCGTTGGCAGCGTTTCATCCGTTGGTGCAATAATGACTTTTGTATTGATCAACTCATTTGCACCATAATGAAACCTCTCATTGACACTTTCGGTCGCGTCGCCACGAATCTTCGGATTTCCGTGACCGACCGCTGCAATTTTCGTTGTCGCTACTGTATGCCCGAAGAAGGCATGGTCTGGATGAACCGCAAAGAGATTTTGACATTCGAGGAAATCCTGCGGCTGGCGAAATTGTTCATCGCACTCGGCATCAACAAGATTCGTCTGACCGGCGGCGAGCCGACGCTGCGTAAAGATCTGACGCAATTGATCGGCATGCTTGCGCCGTTGCCGGGTTTGAAAGATTTGAGCATGACCACCAACGGTTTCTTTCTCAAAGAATTTGCCGGAGAATTTTATCGCGCCGGTTTGCGCCGCATCAACGTGAGTCTGGATTCGCTCTCGCCGGATCGCTTTGCGACGATGGCGCGCCGTGACGCCTACAAAAAAGTGATGGACGGACTTAATGAGCTTGCGAAATATCCGATTCGTCCGGTGAAAATCAACACCGTGATCATGAAAGGCTTTAACGACGACGAAGTTCTGCCGCTCGTTGAATTTGCCCGCGAGCATGATTACCAAATTCGCTTTATCGAATTCATGCCGTTGGATGGCGAAGGCGTCTGGAGCCGCGACAAAGTCATGACGACCGCCGAGATTCTCGATAGCATCCGCAGAAAACACGATCTTATTCCTAAAGAAACGCGCGCCGATCACGTGCCGGCGGATACGTTTCGATTTATCGACGGCAGAGGCGAAGTCGGTTTCATCAGTTCGGTGAGCGAACCGTTTTGCGAATCGTGCAATCGTATTCGCATCACCGCCGACGGCCATTTCCGCAATTGCTTGTTCTCGCTCGAAGAAACGGATTTGAAAACGCCGATGCGCGCCGGCGCGAGCGACACTGAGGTGGCCGAATTGATTCGCGGTGAAGTTTGGCGCAAATGGGCCGGGCATCAAATCAATTTGGCGACGTTCATCAAGCCGGAGCGAAATATGTCGCAGATCGGGGGATGAAACCGGTTCGTAATTTCTCAGAAATTTGAAATCGCGACCAAGAAGAAAAGCTTGATAATCTTGGCGCGATTTCTTATTTTACTAAACAGTAAATCAGGTCGAAGAGGTTGGATGATTTGATATGGTTTGGCAGGTTCCACTAAATATGAAATCGCAGAACAGATTTAGATTTGAAAATGGCCATAATCGAAATTCGAGAAAAAATAAGGCGTGGGGAATATGAAATTAGCCTGCACGCGGAAAAGGAACGATATGCTGAAGATATTTCGATCCCAGACATTGAAATGGCGATTTTCATCGGCGAGGTCCTTGAAGATTATCCGAATGATCCAAGAGGCTCAAGTTGTCTTATTCTCGGCTATTCACAAGGCCGAGCTATACACGTTGTCTGCGGCCTCGCTTCGACAAACTGGATAAGAATAATAACTGTCTATCTGCCAAAACCACCTAAATGGATTGATGACAGAACCAGCAGACAAGCAGGAGAACACCATGCATAAATACGGCGATTGTTCGTTTTGCGGAGGGGAAGTGAAGGAAAGGCCTGTTGAATTGGATTACCGTTATAAAGGAGAATTATTTATTTTTGAAAAGGTGCCGGTTGGTGTATGCCAACAATGTGGGGAAAAATATCTGACGGCAGAAGTTGCTAAAAAAGTTGAACAGCGCATTAAATCGGACAAAACATGGCAAAGAACGGTTAGCGTTCCTGTAGAGAGTTTTTCCGAAGCTGTGTATGCTTGAAGTGTGTTTGGACGCTGAAAACTAAAATTAAAAGACGAGAGAGAGCAAGCTTATGCCTGATACACGAAAAGTCATCATCATCGGCACCGGCCCCGCCGGTTATACCGCCGCCCTTTATTCGGCGCGCGCGAATTTGAAGCCTTTGGTTTTCGCCGGTCCCGAACCGGGCGGCCAATTGACTTTGACAACGATGGTAGAAAATTATCCTGGTTTTTCCGAGGGCATCATGGGGCCGGAGCTCATGAATCAAATGCAGATGCAAGTTGAAAAATTCGGCACGGAAATCATTCATGACGCCGTCACGAAAGTCAATTTCAACACGCATCCGTTTGAAGTTTTTGTCGGCGAGCAAAAATACGTTTCCGAGACCGTCATTATTTCTACTGGCGCTTCGGCGAAATTAATTGGCCTCGAATCCGAGCGCAAACTGCTTGGGCACGGTGTTTCCACCTGTGCGACATGCGACGGCGCATTTTTCCGCAATCAAGAGGTTATCGTCGTTGGTGGCGGCGATACGGCGATGGAAGACGCCACGTTCATCACCAAGTTTGCCAGCAAAATCAACATCGTGCATCGCCGCGACACGCTGCGCGCTTCGAAGATTATGCAGGAACGCGCTTTCAAGAATCCAAAAATTTCTTTTATCTGGGATAGCACCATTGATGAAATTCATGATGTCGACAAGAATACGGTGACGGGTGTGACGTTGCGTAATCTCAAAACGGACAAAAGTTTCGAGATGGGTTGCAACGGTGTGTTCGTCGCCATCGGCCACCAACCCAACACGGAAATTTTTAAAGGCCTGATTAACGTCGATGATGTTGGTTACATCAAACTAAAGCATCGCACGATGACCAATATCGATGGCGTGTTTGCCGCCGGTGACGTTGTCGATCATTATTATCGCCAGGCCGTGACTGCCGCCGGAATGGGTTGCATGGCGGCGATGGATGTGGAGAAATATCTTGAGGCCAAACATGGTTGAGACGCCAAATGTGCCTCCTTCAACGCGGCGACGCTTGCCGGGAACGCGCTGGAGTGCGATTCGCATGAACTGGCGCTGGGTTGTGCAGGCGCTGGTGTTGATGGCCGGAATTTATTTTTTTAAACGGGCTTTTGATACCGGCAAAGCGCTGGCGGCAAATTTTTCTACGAGCGGCATTCCGGGCTGGAGCGTTTGGGTTTTGCTTTTTGCTCTTTGCTTTTTCGCCTTAATGTTCACAAGTTATTTGAAAGAGCGTGGCGGTAATACGTTAAAAAACCGCATCGCGGTTTTTGAAAAACTGGTTGTTCTGTTGCATCTTGAAAATTATTCCGAAAGCGGCAGCGAAGGCCGGTAGGCGGTATGAGTGAACTTGGAGTATTTCAAAATGTTAACCCGGGAGCAGTGGCAGGAAAAGTCCAATAGTTCTTTGGAAGCCGCGCGGATTTTGTTGGAAAATCAAAAGCCCGTCGAAGCGGCGAGCCGCGCTTATTATGCGGCATATCAAATGGTCACGGGTGTGCTGATCAAGATGAAGCTCAGTCCACGAACGGAATATGGGAATTGGGCTCATCAGGACACGCAGGATATGTACCGCATTCATATTTGCCAAAAGGCAGATTTGGGTCACAAAGAAAGAGCCGCTCTACACCAGCTACGGCCTGGTTTTCTGAATTTGCTTAATACCCGTCGCAATGCCGACTACGGCATTACCAAAGACGTCAACATATTGTTTGCGCAAATACTTTGGCGTGATGCTAATCGACTGGTTAATTTGCTGGAAAATTTAGTCAAACGAGGTGTGTTATGAATACAAAAATTTTGGAAACCCAAAATGGCCGTTTATCAGATGATCAGATGAAAACCTTTGAAAGATTCCAGCGTCAATTGAAAAAGAAAGTTCCGGATTATACGATTACCTGGGTTCGTCCATACAGCAAAAGTATAATTGAAGTTGGATATGAACCTCAAAAAAAAATGACCTATAGAAAATCTATCCAGGCTGCGAAGCTCGCTATTGAGATAGGAGATAAAACCGGCGTTACAATCATTTTGTTTTGAGTGTGTGAATTTTAATGTTCACCGGTTAGTTGAAAGAGCGCAACAGCAATACGTTCAAAAATCGCGATGCGATTTTTGAAAAACCGGTTGTGCTGTTGCATCTCGAAAATTATTCCGAAAGCGGCAGGGAAAGCCGGGAGTCGGCATGATTGAACTTGGAGTATTTCAAAATGCTAACGTGGGAGCAGTGGCAGGAAAAAAATAGTTCATTGGAAGCGGCGCGAATTTTATTGGAAAATCACAAGCCTGTCGATGCTGCGAGCCGCGCTTATTATGCGGCGTATCAGATGGTGACGGCGGTGCTGCTCAAGATGAAGCTCAGTCCGCGTGACGAGTTCGGAAATTGGTCGCATCTCGAAACGTTGGAAATGTATCGTACTCACATCTGTCAAAAGGCGGATTTAGGCCATAAAGAAAAGAGTGCATTAATCAATCTCCGATCTAGTTTTCGCAATTTGCTCCTTAAACGATATGCGGCCGACTACGGATTTGATAAAGGCATCGACATGGCTTTATCTCAAACTCTTTGGCGAGACGCCGGTCGCTTGGTAAGGTTATTGGGAAACTTAATCAAAAAAGGTGCGGTATGACGCTGCGAAATGGTGACATCCCAAATAATAATTTGTCAGGCATACAATCCAAAACCTTCAAACAATTTCGGCGCAAATTGAACGAAAAGGTTCCGGATTATCGTATCACGTGGGTCCATCGATACAATGACACTATAATCGAAGTCGGATTGGAACCGCAAAAAAAATGGACTTACAGAAAAAGCATTCGAGCTTCCAAGGTGGCGACTGAAGTCGAAGATCTAACCGGCATCACAATCGTTTTGCGCTGAATGGCTTGGATTTTTGTGATTGAAAGATAGTTCAGGAAATGACCCAGTCTAAACTCAAAGCTTCGTTTTACACTCTCGGTTGTCGCCTCAATCAGGCCGAGACCGCGTTGATCGGCAACACGTTTCGGCGGAAAGGTTATGAGCTGGTCGAATTTGGCGAGCCCGCGGATGTGTGCGTGATCAATTCCTGCACCGTCACGGAACAGGCGGATTCGAAGTGTCGGCAATTGGTGCGGCAGGTCTTGCGAAAAAATCCGGCGACGTTCGTTGCCGTGGTGGGATGTTACGCGCAGATTGGCAGTGACGCGTTGCGCCAGGTCAACGGCATCGATCTCATCGTCGGCACGCAGGATAAATTGCGGGTAAGTGATTTTATTGATGATCCGGTTAAATTGCCGGAGCCGCTGATCGTCAAAAATAAGATGACCAAAGCGCCGTTTACGATTGCCGCTGACGGCAACGCCGCGCCGACCACGCGCGCGAATTTGAAAATCCAGGACGGCTGCGATTTCATGTGCAGCTTTTGCGTCATTCCGTTCGCACGCGGCCGCGCTCGTTCCCGCGCATTTTGGGATATTTACCGCGAGGCGGTACAACTCGTCGATGCCGGCCATAAAGAAATCGTGCTCACCGGCGTGAATATCGGCACGTATCAGTTTGAAGACAAAGCCTTTCTTGACGTTGTTAAAATGTTGCTGACCATTCCCGAGCTGAAACGATTGCGTATCAGCAGCATTGAGCCAACAACGATTCCGCACGAGTTGATTGATTTGATGGCAGACTCGGAAGTGCTCTGTCCGCATTTGCATATTCCGGTACAAAGCAGTGATGATCATATTTTGTCGGCGATGAAGCGGCTTTATACAACCGCAGAATATTTGCAGTTTATCGAGTATGCAGTTAAACGCGTGCCGGATATTTTGATCGGCACGGATATCATGATCGGCTTCCCCGATGAGAGTGACACGGCGTTTCAAGCGAGTTGTGATTTGCTGCAAAATTCGCCGCTGGCTTACGCGCATGTTTTCACATTTTCCGAGCGCGGCGGCACGGCGGCGACGAAGCTGAAGAATAAAATTTCTCCGACCATCAAAAAGAAACGCAGTACGGAATTGCACCGTATTTCGGAAGAAAAAAAATATAATTTCTATACGCGCTTTCTTGGGCGCCAATTGCGGGTGCTTACAGAAGAGCAAAACGAGCACGATCATTGGGTTGGCTTCTCGGATAATTATATTAAAGTGGCGATTCCGAACGGGAATCTATCTGCCAATTCTTTGGTGAAAGTAAGATTGGCTTCGGCATCACGCGATACGGCTACCGGCGAATTGGTGAGAGCGCGCAATTAAGCCTTAACACAAATTTTCATGCATGGAAAGGTTGCCTATTTTTAAAGAATATTGTATTTTTAACTGTTTGTCGTGACGGAGGATAAAATGACGCGCGCTGAGAAAGTCGAACACTGGTTGGACATTGCGAGATACGATCTACAAACTGCGACGGCGATGTTCAACAGCCGGCGATATCTCTACACAGTTTTTATGTGCGAGCAGGCCATGGAGAAATTGCTGAAGGCAGCTTATATTGCGCAAGTAAATGAAAATCATCCTTGGGGTCACGATCTTGATGAAATTGCTGGGAAATTGCCACTGCAATTTTCACCGGAGCATCTTCAACTTTTTCACCGGTTGACCGCATTTTACATCAAAGGACGCTATCCGTCTTACAAGCAAAAGTTGTCAAAATTAATCAATCGTCAAGAAGCACAAGAAGTTCTCACTTTAAGCAAGAGGACCTTTCGATGGTTAAGCTCACAGTTCAAATGAAAAGAGGGCTTGTCAAATATATCGAGCGGCTGTCACAACAAATCGTGATCAATAAAGTAATTCTTTTCGGATCTCGCGCAACGAAATATGCTCGCCCTGACAGCGATATTGATGTGGCGGTTATTTCGCCATCTTTTGTTGGCAAGCGATCCCTTGATGTCATTGCTTTTCTCTTGAGCCAGAAACACGGTCTCAATTTGCATTTGGAACCCTTAGGATTTACACCAGAGGAGTTTATCGAGGAGAATCCCGGAGGAGTCTTGGATGAAATTCAACAGAAGGGTGTAATTATTTATAAAAATGGCCGTTTCCTTCTTAAAAGAGGCAAAAAAGCTAAAGTATTCGCATGAAAATCTTCCTCGAAACCTTCGGCTGCCAAATGAACGAATACGACTCCGAACTCATTCGTTCGATTTTGCGCAGCCATCAGCATACATTTGTCGAGCAGCTCGACCAGGCCGAAGTGGCGTTGTTAAACACTTGCGCCATTCGCGAGAACGCGCATGAGAAAATTTATCATCGCCTCGATGATCTAAAAGGCCGCAAACGTCGCCAGAAAAATCTCGTCGTCGGCGTGCTGGGTTGCATGGCGCAGAATCTTCGGCAAGAGCTCGCCGAACATGCGCCGATTGTGGATATCGTCGCCGGGCCGGACAGTTATAAACGTTTGCCGCAACTCATTGATTCCGTGCGAGGAGTGGGGGAGAAGAGCTTCGATTTTTCCTTATCCGAATATGAAACCTATTCTGATATCGCGCCGCAGCGCCAACCGGGCGTGAATGCGTGGATTGCCATTATGCGCGGCTGCGATAATTTCTGCACGTTCTGTGTGGTGCCGTATACGCGCGGCCGTGAGCGCTCGCGCGAGCCGCAAAACATCGTTGCCGAAGTGCATCGCATTACCGCCGAAGGTTTCAAGCAAGTCACTTTGTTGGGGCAAAACGTTAATTCATACCGCTATGAACAAAGTGATTTTGCCGATCTCATGGCAAGTGTCGCCGAAGTCTCCGGCATTCGTCGCGTGCGTTTCACCTCGCCGCATCCGAAGGATTTTCCGCGTAAGCTGTTGCACACGATGGCGACGAATCCGAAACTGTGCAAGCACATTCATTTGCCGTTGCAATCCGGCAGCGACGGCGTGCTCGACCGCATGAATCGTACTTACACGAAGCAGGAATTTCTCGATCTCGTCGATGAAATTCGCGCGATCATTCCTGAAGTTTCTTTGACCACGGACGTCATTTGCGGTTTTTGCGGTGAGACGGATCAGGATTTTGAAGAAACGTTGGGCGTCGTGCGACGCGTTGAATTTGATTCCGCTTTCATGTTTAAATATAGCCAACGCCAGCAAACTATTGCAGAACGCAAATTTCCCGATGATGTTCCTGAAGAGGTGAAAACGCAGCGCTTGATGCGATTGATTGATGTGCAGCGCGAGATTTCCAAAAAACGCAATGTCGCCGAAATCGGTAATATTTGCGAAGTGCTCGTCGAAGAGCCGAGCAAAAAAAATCCCGACGAATGGCTGGGCCGGACCGATCATTACAAAGGCGTGGTCTTTTCCGATGATTCAGTTAAACCTGGCGATTTTGTGCAAGTTCGAATCAATGCGGCTGGAACCAACACCTTGCGCGGCGCCGCCGAGCGTCAGAATTGGCGACGTTTGCCGGTGATGGCCTCGCCCGCAGCGTGCTGTGCGCATTGATTACTGATACGCAAATTCCCGGAGTTGATGTTTTCGATTGTTTATGAACCTCAAAACTCTCTGGCTGCATTTTCGTCTTTCTGATCGGTTGACTCTCGCTTATCTTTGGTTTACTGTTTTGCTCGTCGTTTGCGCTCCTCAATTTATTCCCATACGTGAACGCCTTGTCCTCAGTCACCTCGCGGTGACGATTTATATTGTCGCGATTATTTACTGGACGCAACTACGAACGCTCACGCATCGCGATTATGTTTCACCGAAGTGGCTGCTGTTCCTGCGCGATTGGCATCCATTGGGCTGGTTTTCTTTCCTTTTATTTGGCGAATTTACTTATTTGGTGACGCTCGTTTTTCCTTTCGGGATTGAAAAATATCTGATTGCATCCGACCTGTGGTTGTTTGGACAACCACACCATCAGTTTATCCAAACCCACGTGCCGTGGTGGGGGATCGAGTTGATGGCTTTCGCATATTGGAGTTATTATCCTCTGGTTTTCGGTATTACGTGGCGCTATTATTCCTCGCGTTCGGCTGAAATCTCTTTTGTCGATTTCATGAACCGTCTCTGTCTCGCCTTTTATCTTTGTTATCTTCTCTTCATTATTATTCCGGCGCGCAGTCCGCGTCATGCGTTGAATTTGAACGGGCAGCTTCAACTCACCGGCGGCTTCTTTTATAATTTTATCGCGACGATGCAAAATTACGTTTCCGTAGTCGGCGCTGCGTTTCCCAGTTCGCATGTGGTCGTCACCTGGGTGGCGGCGCTAACGTTGTGGGACAAGCACCGTGTGGCGTTCTGGAGTCTCCTGCCGTTAGTGATCGCCTTGACATTGTCTATTTTTGTTTTACAATATCATTACGTTCTTGACGCGATTGCCGGCGTTATTCTCGCATTTATTTTTGAATGGTTTTGGAAACGATTTTATTTTCGCGACGCCAAATTGGTTGCAACAAATTTGCAACCGGCGGTGGCAAACGCGAAAGCTCTCAATTCGCCTGCGGCCACAGGCTTACGTAAATGAAATTCTGGCTGGCGTTCTGTTTCAGCGTGAGCCAACGTTGCAGTTCATTAAAATAATTTGTTGGATCGCCTTTTCTCTCGTTACCTATGGTTTTTTAGACGCTTGCCAGTTTTGTTTTTACCTTCCCCATCCCGCAGCCACTATCTTTGCGGCTGGCATGAAACTTGTGTCAGTTGGTTTTGTTGTGCTTTCCAATTTGTGCTGTGAGGAAAGTTTCAATGTTTTAATCTTGCTCTGCGCAAATTCCAACCCGAAAAAATAATTTTGCAAAACAGCAGGTTTGCCGGTATTGTTTTATACTAAATAAATAGTTGAGTCATCGCATTAACATCAATGGACTGCATCGTGGAGAGCGTCTCTCGACTTGTAAAAGTTTTTTGTCTTGTTCTCGCCCTGGGCCTGCCGTGTTTCGGTCAAACGACCGTTTATGGCGGTCGCGGCCTGATGCGAGTATTTACGGCTGAGCCGATCGGCCGCGGCCAGTTTTTTATCAACACTTATTTTCAAACTTTTCTCGATCCTTCTTCCAGGCGCAATAATCAAAGCCTGGGCAAAGATCACACGCTATCGATGGCTTTTACGCTCGGCGTGACGCGACGCGCGGAACTCTACGTGAATCCGGTGCTTTACCAGGATGATCAGAAACATGTCTGGGGTCCGCCCGGCGATTTGCGGGTGGGGTTGAAATATGCTTCGCCATTGTCGTTTCGCGCTTTTTCCACCGGGCTGAATTTTTTTGTCACCTTTCCCATTGCCAAAAAGAATAACGTCCCGTATGAGCCGTACTCCTCGGGAAAATTTGGCGGCGGCGTGCTCGGCCTCGTCACCGTGGATATGACGGACGCTTTTCCAATCGTGCCGCTGAAGATGTATCTGAATTTTGGCTATTACGATCATAATTTCAGCGGCCAGCCCTTTACGGCTGAAGATGATCAATATCTTGTCGGCGTCGGATTGAAATTCCCGGTTCGCTCGATTGTCTTTTATACCGAATACAGCGGTGAGGTTTTCGCGAACAATTCCGCCATCAGCCGTCCGGAAAACTCGACGCGCCTGACGCAGGGGCTCAAATTTCTTGGGCCGTGGAATTTTATCATCGATCTGGTCGGCGATCTCGGCCTGGATAAACCCGTCACCGGCCTGATTGATCCGCTCAATGCGAAATATCGCAAAGATTATGCGGATTGGAAAATCACACTCGGCTTGAATTACCAGGTGAGCGGCGCCGCCGGCGGCTCCGAACGCCGTCTCACCACGGCGGCGCGTTTGCGTGAAGATAAGCGCGCAATGCAGGAACTCGAGCAAATCCGCGCCGAACGGGAAAGCGCCGATCAAAAACTGAAAGCAATGCAGGAGGCGCTCGAAGTCAATCCGGGCGCGGCGGAAGAAAAACCGGCCGAAGATAAACCTGCCGAACAAAAACCACCGGAAGAAAAATCGCCGGAGAAGCCGCCGGTCGAATGATTTTAGCGGCGAGCGGGATAAAATTTATTTTAACAAAAACCTGACAGGAATGAAAATAAGATCAACTCATTTTATGGCGGCGCTGCTTTGTCTGGTTCTCGCCGGTGTAAAATTGTGGGCGCAGGAACCCGAGTCGAAACAGAACGGCGTTCCCGAACAGTTGCAGGACCGCAACATGGATCGCGCGGCGTTGCGGCTGTATCAAAATGCGCTCAAATATTATGATGAAAAAGCGCACTGGAAAGCCGCCCGCGAGTTCATCGTGTTGCTCGATTATTATCCGTCCTTTTCGCAGGCGGATGGCGTGTTATATCATCTCGGCGAGAGCATGTATCAAATGACGATGTATAAATCCGCGGCAAAGATGTTTCGCTTCCTGCTCACAAAATATCCACAGAGTAAATATGTCGCCGGCTCGCTTTACGGTTTACAGAGAATTTCCTATCAGACTGAAAATCATCCGGAGGGTTTGAAGATCTTCTCCGGCATTGTCGCCAAATTCGGCGACGACGACGTTATCGACGGCGCGCGCTATTATGCCGGCATGTCCCATTTCAATCAACGCGATTATGATAATGCCATCGCGACCCTCGGGAAGGTGCGCGCGCGCAGTGAATACTTCGATCACAGCCTTTATACGATCGGCCTGGCCCACTTAAAAAAAAAAACGGTCAACAAGGCTGTTGCGGCATTACGAAAGCTGTTAACCCAGCCGCTGATTCGACCGGAACAACGTGACGTTATCAATAATACCCATTTAACCTTGGGCTACATCTATTATGAATTAGGCTACTATCCGGAAGCCAGCGCCCATTTTCGCCGCATCAATCCGGAACACGAAGCTTTTCCGCATGCGTTGCTGGCGAGCAGCTGGGCTGCGATCAAGCAGAATGATTATCAGACCGCGGTGATCACGCTGAATGAGCTGATCAGGAATCACGATGAAGCAGAGTTTGGCGAAGAAGGCCATTTTTTGCTGGGCCAATGTTATCTGCAAATGGGTTTCTATGATTTTGCTTTTAAAGAATATGCTTTGATCAGCCAGCGGTATCCGGAAGCTAACAATATCGCCGAGCGCGTCGTCGAAGTTCAGATGGGGTTGCGACAGCAGGAACAGGAGATGGAGAAGTTGAAAGTCCAGCTTCTCGTGTTGGAGTCAAAATTACTGACGACGATTAATTTGGATAAAGCCGTTCCAAAGTACATCAAAGAAGAACACGAGCGTCTGGCGCACCAGCAGGAGCAGTTGATTGCCACTATCGTCGCCGAGCGCAAGTCGTTTGAAGAAGCCTCGCAGATTATCGAACTCATGCAGCAGGAAATGGAGCGAAAGGAATCGCGTAAACACTGGCACGCCTACGCCGAATATGGCAAAGCTCGCGCGCTGTTTCTCAAAGGAATGCCGAAATAGCCGCGGTCGGGTTTTGTCAGGGACAAGGGATGAATCTGAACATGAAAAAAAATACGACATACCTTTCGCCATTCCGCCTGGCGATGCATTTGCTCGTGAGCGCTTTTAGCCTGAGCAGCCTCGTTACGGCACAGGTGAAAATTGCCGACGCCACGAAGCCCACGGCTGTTGCAAAAACAAAAAGCGCCGAAACGAAAGCGGGTGACCGCAAGACAACGGAGGTGAATAAAGCTCCTCTCGCCCCGCAGCCGGCCGGCCCCAACATGCGCGATTTGGAAAAAGCCATCGTTAACGGCGAGCAGCTTGTCGCCAGATATCCGGACAACGATTTTACGCCGACGGTGATGTTTCAGCTCGTCGAGCTGTACGTCAAGCGCTCGACGCATGAATATCAAAATAAGATGGCGGAATATGATTCGCTGCTCAAGCGTTTTGACGCCGGCGAAATTAAAACCGAGCCGGTGATGCCGCGGCCGAGTTACCGGCCCTCGCTCGAGATGGGTTACAAGATTCTGGATAAATATCCGACGGTGTCCTTCGTGGATAAAGTCGTTTATCGCATTGCGATCTGCCACCTCGAAGAAAACAATCTCGAGCGCGCACGCGAATTTTTTCAGAAGTTGCTGGCGGAATATCCGAAGAGTGATTATATCTTCGAGAGCAATTTTCGCCTCGGAGAATATTTCTTTGATCGACGGCAATATGCGGAGGCGATCAACCATTACTCGAAGCTGATGAACAACTGGCAAAATCCGTTTTTTGATATGGCCCTGTACAAACTGGCGTGGTCGTATTACAATCAGAACGATTTTGCGAAAGCCATCAGCACGTTCACCTATTTGATCGACGACATCAATATGGTGAATAAGGCGTCGAACACCGAGGTTCTGGGCAAGACCAAAACCGATTTGCGCAAAGAATCGATTATGTATGTGGCGCAGTGTTTCGCCGATTACGGCGGCGCGCGCAAAGCCGAAACTTTTATGCACCAGTTCGGCGAAAAGCCGTACAGTCTCGAGATTTTTACCCGGCTCGCGGAAACTTACCAGACGCGCAATTTCTACGAAGAGGCGATTCAAACGCTGGAGGCGATTCTGCGATTGTGGCCTTATCACGAGCAGGCGCCGGATTTTCAAAATCGCATCGTGTCGAATTATTTGCAGGCCGGGGATACGGAAAAGGCCGAATCGGCGCGGGTGGCGATGGTAAAAAATTACGGACCGGGCAGCGCGTGGCTGGGAAAATTTCCCGAAGGCCCGGCGCGAGAGAAAGCGCTGGCTTTATCGGAAGAAAATCTTTTCACCCTCGCTACCGAAGCGCAGGCGCGCGGCCAAAAGGAAATGAGCGAACGCAGTTATCTTTTAGCTATTGAACGCTACAGCGAATTCTTAACAAAATTTCCGAAAGCCGCGAATGCCGGAAAGGTGCAATACTTTCAGGCGGAGTCTTATTACGAAATCAAAGATTTTGCGAACGCCGCCAATGCGTATCATAAAGTCGTGCTCAATTTCCCCGAATCGGAGTTCAAAGCCGAGGCGGCATACAATCGCATTCTGGCGCACTTTGATGAACTGAGCGCCGCCGCGCAGAACGACACGACGAGATTTTCACTGACCGATTTTCTGGGCAGCGGCAAAAACGATACGCTGCGCGTGCCCAATTCCATTTATCCCAAAGCGCTGATCGCCTGCAATGATTTCATCAGGCTTTTGCCGGCGAGCGAAAAGATGCCGGACATTTTGATGAAATACGGCGAAAGTTTGTTTGGCCTCAATCAGTATGCGATGGCGCAGAAAGTTTACGCCAGGCTGATTAAAGATTTGCCCGCGAGCCAGTTTGTGGTGCAGGCCCATTTGTTGAATGCGCAATGCGCGATTCAAATGGAGCAGTATATTGAGGCGGAGCAATGGGCGCGAACCGTGGTGGAAAAATATCCGGACTCGACGCGGCAGGTTGAGCGCGCCTGGCGTTTGATCAATTCGACGAAATTCAAAGTCGCGGAAGCTTATAAGAAAAAAGGCGAAGCCGCGACCGCCGCGGAAGCGTTCGCGAATCTCGCCACCAGCAGCAGCGATTCGACTATTTCCGAGATGGCGTTGGTTGAGGCTGCGTTGCAATATGAACAGGCCGGCAATAAAGAGCGGGCGATTGACACCTACGAAAAGCTGTATTTCAAATTTCCCGGTTCGCCGCGCGTTGATGAAGCGCTGTTCAAAGCCGCGGTGCTCTGCGAAGAGGCGAGCAACTGGACGCGCGCCGCGCAAAACTATCTTGGCCTCGTCAGTTTGCGGGCCAATTCGCCATATGCGGCAAAAGCGGTGTTTGCCTCGGCGCAATGTTATGAAAACGCCGGGCTGCTGGAAAATGCGTTAAAAACTTACGACCGCTATCTGGAAGCCTACAATAGCGATCCGGGCCAATATCTGGAAGCGCTCGTCCACGCCGGTGAGATTTGTTACAAGCGCAAAGAGCATCAACCCGCGGCGGCTTATTTCAAGCGCACCATCGCGAGTTATCAAAATTACGTCCGCGAATCGCACGCGGTGGATGTCTATATGCCGGCGCAGGCGCAGTTTCTGCTGGGTGAGATTCAGTTTGAAACGTACCGTCAGGTCAACCTTGAACCGCCACTCGATAAAAATTTGAAACGCAAGCAGGCGCTGTTTAATGACGCGTTGACCGATTATAAAGATGCGGCGGGTTATCAAGTCGCGGATTGGACCACGGCGGCTTCGTTCAAGATTGGCGCCACGTTTGAAGAATTTGCCCGATTCTTCTGGGAATCGCCGCGCCAGCAAATTGCCGAAGAGTTGATGGCGAAGTATGAAGAGCAGCTTCAGCAGAAAATCCGCCCGTTGAAAGAGAAAGCGTTTGCAGCCTATCAAACCAATGTGAAGCAAGCCGAAGAAAACGGCATTAATAATCCATGGGTTGAGCAAAGCCGGCAGCGCCTGCAGGTGTTGGGGCCTGAATTAGGCATTGAAACCACGCCGCCGGCAACTGAAGCGACGCCGGCGAATGGCGCCGTTGAAGAGAAGCCGAAAGAATCCGGGACGAATGACACGGGGAATCAAAATAATGCCGGTAATGGAGAAATAAAATAAGAAACAATGTCATGCCTGCCCTGGCGCCCGCCGCGCCACGCGGTGCTGCAGGCCAGGACTGTAAGCATCTTGTTCATATCCTGCACTATGCTTGAATACAAACAAGTTCCCTAACGGGATGACATGCTTTTTTGTTGTCAAGCACTGCGCTGAAATGAAAAAAGATTCCTACGGAATGACACGATTGGTTTTTTACATTATTATGAAACGAACCCAGTTGAGTTTATTGGCCGCCGCTCTTTTTTTTGCGGTCTGCGGTATTTTTGCTGATTCAGCATTAGCCCAACAGCAGGAACAACCGCCGGTGCAAACCGCTGCGCCGGATACGTTGCCCGCGCCCGTCATTGACGAGAGCGGGAAAAATGTCCGAATCTTTCTCG
>Ga0247727_10010020_pt1 | contig 16913 bp, 20 predicted proteins | sample WisWelCaveWW1625_FD_202498 | JGI IMG/M metagenome (GOLD analysis project Ga0247727, IMG submission 202498) | Biofilm microbial communities from Wishing Well Cave, Virginia, United States - WW16-25 | ecosystem: Environmental > Aquatic > Deep subsurface > Groundwater > Cave microbial mat | place...
GGAGGTGAACGCAAAAAAAGATAGGCTCAAAAAAGTTGTGAAGCAGTGGATAACACTGGCAAGCGAATAGTTTTGTGCCGGAACATAAATTAGTCCTTCAAAAGCCGCCACGTTTATGGCCAAACGATTTAGACGTTTTTCTTCTAAAAGGAGATGACCATATGACAATGCCGAAGCAAACAAAGATTACCGAACGCGGCATGCAAAAGCGTATCCTTAAAAAGGAAGTATCACCTGATAAGTCACCAGGTATCACCGCAAAGCGCTTTGTTAAAAGGTTAAAAGCCCTCCGTTCGCCGGAGGAACTCAAGAAGATCCAGCGTTATTTTAAATCCGGCGAAGGCGAGTACGGCGAGGGCGATGAGTTTATGGGCGTGCGCATGGGGCAAATTTTTGCGCTGGCCCAAGAGTTCATTGACATGCCGCCCAACGAAATTGAAAAATTACTTGAAAGCCCGATTCATGAGGTAAGGGTTGGCGCGGTTGGTATAATGGATTGGCAAGCTCGCAGCAAAAAAACTCCCGAAGAGCGCAGAAAAGAGCTGTTCGATCTTTATATAAGGCGCCACGATAGAATCAACAACTGGGACTTGGTTGATCGTAGTTGTATCTATGTCGTCGGCGGCTATTTGTTTGATAAACCGCGTGGTGTTTTGTACAAGCTGGCGCGTTCAAAAAATATGTGGGAACGTCGCACGGCGATTGTCAGCACCTTCTATTTTATTCGAAAGGGCGAGATCGAAGACACGTTTAAAATCGCCGAGTTGCTGCTCAACGACAAAGAAGATTTAATTCACAAGGCCGCGGGAGGATGGCTGCGCGAAGCCGGCAAACAAGATCGCGAAAAGCTGTTGCGCTTTTTAGATCAATACGCGGCGACGATGCCGCGCACTTTTTTGCGTTATGCGATTGAGCATCTTGACAAGAAACAGCGAGAGCATTATTTGCGCATGAAGAAGGCCGGCTAAACAATTATGAAGGAGAAAAACATATGCCCGACAACAACAATCCCAACGAAATCCAAATACTGGAAGCGGTGTCCGCGGCATGGGAACAAGCCATGGTTTCCAACGAGGCGGACGCGATCGGCCGATTTATGGCGGATGATTGGGTCATCGTCTCGGAGAGCGGCGCCACGAAAAAGAACGACTTTCTTGCCGTGGTCGCCTCCGGAGATTTGACGCACGAAACCTTCAAGGGAGAAATCATCTCAGTTCACCAATATGGCGAGGCAGCGGTTTTGACGGGCCGCGTAAGGAACAACGGTCATTACCAGGGCCGGCCGTTCAGCGCCGACGAGTGGACGACCGACGTATTTGTAAAACGCAACGGCGGATGGCTATGCGTTCATAGCCATATTACAACGGTAAAAAAGTGAGCGATTGGATTTTCAAACTCAGAATAACCTCGCAGCGGCAGGACTGAAAGTTTTTTAAGCTACACGCGGATCAAAAACTCACACTGAAAAGCAAGGAGCTTTTTCCGCGTGCGTTTTTGATCCGTGTGCTGCACGAAGAGCTTCGATTTTCTGCGTGTCAAAAATTCGAGGTAGTCATTAACAACCAAAGAAAGGAGATCTGTATGCACAAACTACATTTTTCAATCGTGATCAACGCGCCGAAAGAAAAGGTTTGGAACACGATGCTCGCCGATGATACCTATCGGGTGTGGACCGAGGCATTTACGCCCGGTTCCCACTACGTCGGCGACTGGAGCAAAGGGAGCAAAATACTTTTCCTCGGGCCCGATCCGAAAACAGGCAAGATGTCCGGCATGGTGAGCCGCATCAAAGAAAATCGGCCGCACGAGTACATCTCGATTGAGCATCTTGGCGAGGTGCATGACGGAAAAGAAGACACCTCAAGCGACGCGGTGAAGGCATGGGCCGGTGCGCATGAAAATTACACCTTCAAAGAGAAAGACGGTAAAACCGAGGTGCTGGTGGATATAGATTCCTCGGGCGGCGAGTTTGAGGAGATGTTCAAAGATATGTGGCCGAAAGCGTTGCAAAAGCTCAAAGAGCTGGCGGAGAAATAGAAAGAATTTGCCGCCACAACCAAAAAGATTAACACGGAGAAAACCGAGCAAACGGAGAGGGGATTGCATAGAAAACTCTCTTTAGTTTTGCAATCTCTGGTTACTCAGTTTTCTCTGTGTTGAAAATTTTTGCAATGATTGAACTTTTAACAGGCCAAGGAGAACACTTATGCAAAAGATCACCCCATTCTTGTGGTTCGATGGCAAAGCCGAAGAGGCCATGAACTTTTATACCTCCATTTTCAAGAACTCAAAGGTTGTGAGCATTAACCGTTGGGGAGAAGGAAGTCCTTTTCCGAAGGGACAGGTCATGTCGGGCACATTTGAGCTCGACGGGCAGCAATTTTATGCCTTTGATGCCGGCCCGCAATTCAAATTCACCGAAGCCATATCGTTCTTCGTCAACTGCGAGACGCAGGAAGAAGTCGATCATTTTTGGGAGAAGCTTTCCGCAGGCGGAGCAAAAAGCAGATGCGGCTGGCTTAAAGACAAATTTGGCGTGTCGTGGCAAATCATCCCCACAGCTTTAGGCAAGATGTTGCAAGACAAAGATGCCAAAAAAGCGGGAAGAGTCATGCAAGCCATGCTGCAAATGGATAAGATCGACATAAAAGCTTTGACGCAAGCGTATGATCAACGATAACCCAAGCAGGTCTCTATAAAGCGCGATCTGCCACAAAATTCAAAAGAAAAAAAAAGGAATTCATGATTATGACAGCACCAAATCTCATCGCGAAGTGGTCCGCCTGGGCCCCGCGTTTGTTGAGCGTGCTCCGTATCGTGGCCGCGTTCATGTTCATACTGCCCGGGACGATGAAGCTCTTCGCCTTTCCCATCGGCATGCCCCCGGACGGCAGCACCGCCACGCTGATGTCCCAGTTTATGAGGAATTTTATGATCGCTGATTCCGTTGCACTTTCACTGCAAAAGCCCAAAGCGCATCGCCCATTCTCTCGGGCGGCTTGGCCGCTGGGACACTAGACCTCTTAGCGGCTTTTGTCAACAGTGGCTTGCGAGATGTAAGCCCAACACGCGTCCTCCAATCAATTGCCAGCGGACTGCTTGGCGCAGATTCTTTCAAGGGCGGCGTCGCAACCGCCGCTCTTGGCCTCGTGTTGCATTTCATCATCGCCACTGGAGCAACTGCGGTTTACTATGCGGCGAGCCGCAAGCTGAATTTTTTGGCAAAACAGCCTGTCGTTTGCGGCCCGGTTTACGGCGTCGCCGTTTATTTCTTTATGAATTTTATCGTGCTACCGCTCTCGGCTGTTCCTTTTAAAATCTCATACACACTTCCCGTGCTCATTACCGGCTTGATGATCCACATGCTTTGCGTCGGACTGCCGATTGCGCTCGCCGTTCGCCGGTATTCAAAATAAAAAGGCGCGGCTTGTTGGTAGGAAATTATGTTGACACGACATGATTTATTCTTATAATATGAAAGCGGTGGATGTTGATCCGGACAACCCAACCGCTAAACAATAAGAATAAATTTTTGCGAGGATTTAGGCTTATGCTTCAAATCAGACCCAATTGCGAATAAGGACGAACCCATGAGCACCTCATACAAACCGAACAACTACACCACCGTCTCGCCCTATCTCATCGTCAATGGCGCGAGTGGCGCCATCGATTTCCTCAAGAGCGTCTTCGGTGCTGTTGAATTGCGCCGATTCCCCGACGCCGCCGGAAAGATCATGCACGCTGAGGTTCGCATCGACGACACCGTCGTGATGATCGCAGACGGCGGTGAGGGCTGGCCGCCGGTTCCGTCGCACGTGCATATTTACGTCGCCGACGTTGACGCGACCTACAAACGCGCGCTGGAAGTGGGCGCAACCTCGGTGCAAGCGCCGGTGAAGAAAGAAGACGAAGACAAGCGCGGCGGCGTGAAAGACGCGGGCGGCACGACGTGGTGGATTGCGACGAAGGTGGAGTAGGCGTAACGTATTTCCGCAGTGATAGGTGGGTAGCGCAGACATCTTATCTGCCCCGCGAACGGGGCGCTACGTTTTCCACGTATCTTAATGGATAAACGTCTTGCATGCCGCCGGTATCCAAGCATTGCTCCGGCGGGCGCACTTAAGCGCTTCGTCAATCCAAGAAAGGTGAAACGTTTATGAAAACTCAGCGATTTGCCATGGCGCTCACGTTGATCAATCTCGCGCTACTGATACTCTTGTTGGCAAAGAATCTTTCAGCCGAGGCGCAGAATGTCGCGCCGGTGCTTCGTGGGCGCGCGCTCGAAATCGTCGATAGCAAGGGTAGAGTCCGAGCAAGTATCACGGTGGAGCCGCCAGTCACCATGGATTCGCGTGCCTATCCGGAAACGGTGCTGTTGCGCTTGTCCGATCCGAAAAGCGGTCCCGTCGTAAAGATTACTGCCACGGAGGAAGGCTCAGGCATCGGACTCTCGGATGACGTTGACGGCGGCATTCAAATTTCATCCACCAAACGCGAGGGCAATTTTATCAAAGTTGTCAGCCGCGAGGGCCGAGAACAGATCATCAAGCCCTAGACTCCACGTTGGTTATTATATCATGAATTCATCGGATATCGCGCCGCTGCGATTATCAAATCAATTGCTCGCTGAAAAGAAAGGTAAAACACCCGGCGAAGTGGTGGCGTGGCTGGGCGCGGTGCAAGCACAGGACTTCGCGGCTGCGAAGTGGGCGCTGGGGTTGCGCATGTATAAAGTTACGGATGCCGAGATAGAAAAAGTTTTTAATGACGGCGAGATCTTGCGCACGCATGTCATGCGTCCGACCTGGCATTTTGTTGCGCCGCAAGATATCCGCTCGCTGCTTGAGCTTACGGCTCCCAGAGTTCATGCGGCAAACGCTCACATGTATCACAAACTGGAATTGGATGATGATCTCCTGTCGCGTTGCCACGCCGTATTCACCAAAGCGTTGCGTGGCAAAAAGTATCTGACTCGATCCGAGCTTGCCAACCGTCTTGCGGAGAATCGGATCGAAGCCGCCGGGCAGAGGCTCGCGTATATGATCATGCACGCCGAGCTGGAAGCGCTCATTTGCAGCGGCCCGAGACGAGGCAAACAGTTTACCTACGCTCTATTGGAAGAGCGCACCCCACAGACAAAAAAGTTGCGCCGCGATGAAACTCTGGCGCAGTGGACGCTCAGGTATTTTGCCAGTCACGGACCGGCCCAACTGAAAGATTTTAGCTGGTGGTCCGGACTAACCTTGCAAGACGCGCAGCGCGGCCTTGATCTGGCAGCGCCGCAATTGGCTCACGAAATCATTGAGGGCAAAACCTTCTGGTTTTCTCCCAATACCAAAACCGTCAAGCCCAAAGCGCCGGCAGCTCTGCTCTTGTCAATTTACGACGAATACACCATCGCGTATAAAGGCCGGAGTGCGCTTGGCGGCGAACGATACATCGAGAAGCTTCTTGCCATGGGCAACGCGCTGAACTCCGTGCTCATTCTGGATGGTAAAATAGTTGGCACATGGAAAAGGGTCGTCAAAAAAGGAAGGGTTGAAATTATGACGAACCCTTTCAAACCATTACGTAAAGATGAACACGAAGCAGTAATAGCAGCGGCGACTCGCTATGGCGAGTTTCTTGAGATGCCCAGCGCGTTGTCTTGAATGAATAAACGTTTCGCACGCCATGTTGTATCTAATTAATGTTCCGGCGACCGCATTCAAAAGCAAAGACAGAAAAGTTTTTTTCAAAGGGACAACGTACGAATTTAGCCATCCGAACCGGAGTGTAATGCTTTAGCATTACGATGAGTCAAAAATCGCAAAACTAAAGTTTTGCACTCCGAACTTCAGACGGCTAAGAATTTGAGCGCCAAAAACCTTTACAAATAGAGCAAGTTTTGGCGGACACAAAAGTGAACTGACTCAAAAACAAATTTTGTGAGATTTCAATTTTGTGTCCTAATTTTGCTTGTCGGTTTGAGGCGTAGCTTCGCTAGATTTTAACGGGACAACCATGTTTGCGATCATCGGCGCTCGGTAAGGAGACTTCAATGATCTTTAAATCCCAGCATATCGGTCTTTCGAGCAATCGCTCGGGAGGTTAGGGCATGCGCACTAACACAGTTGTGAGTAGTGGTCCTCCGTCGAAGATACTCGGGCTGTGGCGGCGGCTGCCGACCATCATCCGAGCGCTCGTCGTTGGGTTCGTCGTTCTTCAGCTTGGCGGTTCAGTTCCCGGCGTCCTGTTGGTGGCGAATCTGAAGTTGTCTCCCAGCGTTCCGTGGTTCCTACCCGCGACCGGAATCTGGCTGTGGCTGTTCTGGCGGTACGTCAACGGCTGGGGCTGGCCACGATCAACCGCTGCGATACGCGGCGTGAATCTTCGCGCGCGACCCTTGCCCGCACGGGTGTGGTTCTGGTCGCTTCTGGCCGGTGGTCTCGGCATGGTGAGCACGATGGGCCTCATCTTCGTGACCTCACATTTCGGCAACCTCCCGGATGAGGCCTTCCAACCGCCGTTCGAGGTCTCGGCTTACCCGCCCTGGACCGTGGCTTCGATCTTCATAGCCATCGCTGGGACCGCCGGCGTGGTGGAAGAGGCGGCCTTTCGCGGTCACATGTTGTCAATGATTCAACGCCGGCACGGCTGGGTCATCGGGATCACCGTCGTCGCCGTGATGTTCTACGCGGCTCATTTGAGCCACGCCTATGCGACACTCGCGTTCGCCCCATTCTTCCTGGTGTACAGCGCGCTTCATGGGCTGCTCGTCTATGTGACGCGGTCGATTCTTCCGTCTGTGGTTTTGCATGCCGTCGCAGATGTCATCGTCGTACCGATGCAGTTCGGCGTTCTCGCCAGCCCGGCGCAGATCACGGTCGTCACACACGGAGGGCTTACGCTTCTGTTCGCGGCCGCTGCCGTGCCCGCCTTTCTGCGTTTGGCGACAGTGGCGCGGGAAGCACAACTCGCAGCAGAGACAACGGGCGAGACGCTGAAATGAGATGGTTGAGCGTTGCGGCTCAATAAGGTTCTTCGATGACCACTGTGCTCTATAGACAGGCTGATAAATCCGACGTGCCCGCCATACTAAAAAGGCAAATGAGAGAGACCCCGGTCTTAAAGGTCTACCTCGATTTTTCAGGCAAGCTGAAAACCGAAGCCCTTGCAGGCAGCACACGGATCAAAAACACACACTGAAAAGCTTTTTCCGCGTGCGTTTTTGATCCGTGTGTAGTTCCAAAAACCTTCAGAATTTTATTCTGAGTTTGTGAGCCTTTTTGCCTTAAGCGGTATAGGAGACCAGGCTTATCTGTATAACGATACGCCGAATTTCCATTTCTAAAAAACACCGTTGCTTCGAGCATCGCTCAAGACGAGTCAACAAAACAACAGGAGTATTGCTATGAACGAAACTACATTTGGTGCAGCGTTTTTGAAAGAATTGGAAGCTGAAGCCGCTTCCACGCGCAAATGCTTGGAAAAAATTCCCGAAACTTTGTTTGGCTGGAAACCGCATGAGAAATCAATGGCGATGGGCTATCTCGCCCTACTCGTCGCGGAAATTCAAAAATGGATAACTCACATGGTAGAGAAAGGTGATATTGATTTCGCAACCTTTGAACATTTTCAGCCCAAAACCACTGCCGAATTGGTAAACCATTTTGATGAAAATCTAAACGGAGCGAAAAATGTTCTGCGAAATGTTTCCAACGAGGAGCTTGCCAAAATTTTTTCCCTCAAAAACCAGGGACAGGTCCTGTTTAGCTCGCCAATAAAGGAAAATATTGGGTCATCAATCAACCATCTCGTTCATCATCGCGGGCAATTGACGGTCTATATGCGCCTGAACGATCTACCGGTGCCTTCAATTTATGGGCCTTCAGCAGATGATAAAGGATTTTGAAATCGTAAATTAGAAATGTCACAACACAGTTCTCTTTTGCACAAGCTGGCCTTATCGCTTCCCGATATTTCGAGGTGGGTTGAGACGCGGTCAATGCTGCTTTCCGGTCGATGCGAACTCTTCGGAGTCGATGAAACCGGCACGCTGTCTTTCGCCGTCGGCAGCCCTGAAATGGAATTGATTTCAGTCGTCGGCTTTCCGACCAGACGAGCAATTCTCGAAGCCATGGCCGCGAACACGAATGAGAGTGAAATTTTGGCAACGCCGGAAAACAGCAAGCATGTTGCCGAGGCGCTGCCGGATTGGACAGTGAGTTTGGCAACGTTGCACATGCTTGAAGGCAAGCCGCGTCTTCCTGCAACCTCGGCCAACGTGGTTAGGTTGCTCACGCTTGCTGAAATAGAAGCGATGAAAAATTTGCCGCCTGATCTGAAAGAAGAACTCACGACGGCGTGCCGCTATTCGCCGGTAGCCGCCACGATTGTCGAAGGCGCGCCGGTATCGTTCTGTTATGCCGGATCACAAACCGAGAGTTTGTGGGATATCTCGATTGACACCTTGGCCGAATACCGGAATAAAGGTTATGCCGCTGCGTGTGTGGTTTACATGATCGAACTGATGAGCCAGCAAAAGAAGCAACCGGTCTGGGGCGCGTATGAAACGAATGAAGCCTCACTGCGGCTGGCTGCAAAACTTGGGTTCGTTGCCGTGGATACAATCACGGTGTTGCAGCGCAAATGAGGATAGATAACCATCGTCAGTTTTAAACAGAGATTCGCAGATTACATTAAGGAGAGAATCATGTATGGCTTGCGCATACCACTAATGTTGCGATTTTCTTAACAGGAAGCGTTTACATATTACCGGCGAATGTTTCGCACTTTAACTTGACCGGATCGGAGGAAACTATTGTCCAGATCAATTCTGTTGGCCCCAGCGGAATTGATTTGGTCAATCCTGCGGATGATCCTGGAAAGAAATAAAAAGGAACTTCTTTATGCATGCTTCAAAAACAAAATTCCCCGTCGTTCTCCTGCTGGCGCTCTTGCCCGTCGTCGTTTTGTCGCAGGGCACAACTGCCGCCAGACAACTGCCCAAAGTCAAAATCGACTTCACGGAAACGAAGCTGGGCAACGGCCTGCGGGTGATCACGGCCGAAGATCATAGCGCGCCGGTGGTTTCTCTGGTGCTCACGTATGACGTCGGCTCGCGCAACGAGAGAAAGGCCGCACCGGATTTGCCCACCTGTTCGAGCACATGATGTTCAGATGATCGGAAAACCTCGAGGGAACGGAAACGCTCAACCTGGTCTTTAATCTCGACGGCAGGCAAGATGCGATGACGGACGTGGATCGCACGATCTATTTCGAGACCTTGCCCGCCAATCAGCTCGAACTGCCGCTCTTTATCGAAGCCGACCGGCTGCGCAGCCTGGTGATCACGCAGGAAAAATTCGCCACCGAACGCAACGTGGTGCAGGAAGAGTGGCGCATGCGCATCGATAATCAACCCTACGGCAAGAGCCGCGAAGTTCTCAACGAGCTGCTCTACGACAGCTTCGAGTACAAACATCATGGCATCGGCTTGATGGAAGATCTCAACGCCGCTGCGGTCGAGGACGTCAAAGAGTTTTTCAAAAATTATTACGCCCCCAACAATTGCGTGCTGGTGCTGGCCGGCGACTTCAATACCGCTGAGGAGCAGGTGGACTTGCTGGGCGCGGCGCTGGTTGCCCGGGCGGAGCTCTCTTCCTTCACCACCACGGTGACGGCCTCCGGGCTGGCGCAAAATTTTGACGAGGTGCTGGAGCTCTTTGCCGAGGTGATTCGCCATCCGATATTTCCGCCGGAGGAGGTGGAGAAATATAAATCCCAAACCCTCGCGCAGTTGCAATTGCAGCGGGCCGATCCCAGATTTCTCGCGCGGGAGCGCTTCAGCCTCGCTCTCTACGGCGAGCACCCGGCGGGAATCATTTCTCCTCCGGTTGATTCTCTCAAACGCGTGAGCTCCGCAGAGTTGGCGCGCTTCCACGCGGCGCATTATCTTCCCAATAACGCCATGCTGGCAGTGACGGGACAATTGTTATAATTTTTTTTAATAGTTTTGCCCAAAATAGTTTTGCCTTTATTGGAAACCCCTGAATAGTTGCCAAATTTTTCTCTTATTCGGAGGTTCGTATGCCGGTTATTAATATCAATGAAATTGCGCTCAATTATCACGAGCTGGGAAACCGCAGGAACCGCACGATGGTTTTTACGCATACCGTGCTTTGGGATTCTGAAATGCTTGATCATCTCGTGTCGGAATTTGCCAATGATTTTCATCTCATCGTTGTCGATCTGCATGGCCACGGCCAAAGCGGTTACCGGACGCCATTGACATTGGAAGAAATGGCGGAAGATTATTACCAATTGCTCGCGGAACTCGATTTATCAAATGTCATTTGGGTGGGCTATTCAATCGGCGGGATGCTCGGTATGCGCCTTGCGCTCGCGCACCCGGAGACGATTGATTCGCTCATCTTGATAGCGACGATCGCGCGGCTCGACCCGCCGCAGTTGCGCGAGCAAACCTGGCAACTTTGGGAAATGTTTCGCGCCGGCCATCGCGAAGATATTGCCGATGCCGCGGTGCAATTCTTTTTTGCTCCGGCGACGTACAAGAATCAACCGCAATTGATCGAGCATTACCGCAATAAATTGATTAACTATCGAAATGTTGAAGGCATGTTTGAGGCGGCGCGCGCCAGTGTCTATCGAACCAATATCAGCAATCAAATTGATGCGATCAAAGCGCCAACACTTGTGATTGCCGGAAATGAGGATAAGGCGACCTCGCCGGCAGAATCAGAATTGCTTGCCTCGCGCATTCCGAACGCGCAATTAGCGATTATTGACGACGCCAGCCACATGCTTGTCGTGGAAAAACCTCGAGAAGTCGCGCAAATAATTCGCAAGTTTCTCAGTGGATTAATCGTCCGCCTCGCCGGTCGCGCACGAAATCAACGTGTATTTTAATGGGCAACAACCTCGTAATGCCGAACCGTTGGCTCAAACTCGAGCAAATACTTTTCATCTTCGGGATAGTATCGGGCGCGTTCGTAGTCATTACCCGCAAACTGTTTGATGGATTCAATCGACTCCCAAAGCGAAAGCGTCAGAAAATGCGCTTTATCTCCTTCAATACGACGCAAGACAAATGCGCCCTGATTGCCTTTTGTCTGGCGATAGTCAGGAATGCCGGTTTTGTTCAAGTAATCAAGATATTCATCGGCTTTGGTTGCCGGTGTGACGCTATGCCAGATTCTAGCGATCATGACTTTCCTCGTGGCCGAACCAAATGCCTGGTAGTGCGATGAACGCTCATCAAAGCGGGATAGGAGCGCGCGCGCTTTAGGTGGAACTACGGCTAACTCATACTCCTGGCCGGCAAATTCTCGCACCGCCTCCATCGATTCAAACCAAAGCATGGTCACAAAGTGGACTTCGTTTTCCAGATCACGTCGCAGTAAGTGATGCCCTCTGTACCCCTTGATCTGCCGGTTAGCAATGCCAGGCAGAATTTCCTTTTCCAAAAGCGTGAAATACGCTCCGGCATTCTCACGAGTCGTCCATCCGTGCCAAATTCGACAAAGCATGATTGCAAACCTCCTCTCAATTTGTACGTGAATAGTTTTGAAAACTATTGCAGCGCGTGCCGCAACAGGTATGAAAATTTCATGAAGAACACCCGGCTGTTACGGCGCAGTCCCGGCTCATAGTGATTCGTGAACGGATTGAAGCCGTCATAATTCAAATCATCGTTGTAGCCCAGGTAAAGCGCCGTTCCCGGATTCGGCGTCCAGCCGAGCAAAAACTGTCCGCGCACATTCGCGATCATGGTATCGTAATCAAGGCGCGTCCGCGCAAACGTGAAACGCGTGAAATAGTAATTCGCGCGCAGCGAATAGAGGTTCTGGTCAAAGGCAACGCGTTTCGTGTCGTTGCGGACCAAACGGCTTTTGGTGTAATCAAGCGCAACGCGCAGTGCGTCAGTTGGCTGATAGGTCGCAGACGCCGTCATATTCAGCGCTTTGCCGGGACCGGGATCGAGCGGCGCGTTCGGATCCATCAGCGCCGCCGGACTGACGCGCGGGAATTTTTGACCAGCGCCGAAATCGAAGTCAAACTGATCCCAGGTATTATCAACTAAGGCTTTGAATGAATACTTCTTGCTCGGCGCCGTGCCCGCTTCGATTACCAAACCTTTAAAGACGGTGCTTCGTTCCGAAGCGCCCACAAATGCTCCCGGTCGCGTTGCCGTCCTTTGCGGACCGAACTCTTCTTCAAAGAGCCGCAAAAAATCCCGATACAAATAAAAATTGAGAAAAGTTTGGCGCTTGAAATTCAGCAAGACGCGCGGATAATGATATTCGTATTGTCTCCGTCCCTGCCAGTCGAATTGTGTGAGCGAAGTCAACAAGACACTCCACGAGATCAGCGTAGCGTTCGGTTTCGGCTCTGAATTGTATCGCGCAAACACTGACCATCGGTTCATATCGACGCGCAGCGTGTAACCCAAATCGGCGCGGTAGTCGGGCGTGTATCCTTCACTTGCCAATTGCAGGCTGAGATGCCGCCCCGTCTTGTTCAGTTCGGTGAAATACCCCAGGCCATTACCGGTGCGATAAATGTTTTGAGCCGCCTTCGAATCATAGAAGAATCGCCGCGACGTCGTGCCGAGCAATTGAAAGTTGAAGAAAGTGTTTGGGCTGACGCTGAGGCGTCCGTCAATTCCAGCCAGGTGATTATATTTTTCGATGAAATTATAACCGGTGGCAATCATTCCGACGCTCGACTGGTAGCCGACATCGCGTCTGATGCGCAGCACACCGACATGAGCATTCTTGCCGAGAAACCTTTCAATGCCTGGCAGCAAAGCAGGATCGGCTCGTTCCTCTTCGCTGAAATTTCCCGGCGCGTTGTCGCTCGCCAGCATCAGCCCGAAGCTCGTGCGCCCGGCCTTGCCGGACAACTTCATCGCCGCATCCGGATCAATAATCGTGCGCGTGTGCACGGCCTGAACCGGTGTGCGAAAGAGATCTATGCCCTCCAGAAAAAACGGCCGCTTCTCCTCGAAGAAAAGCGGGAAACGTTGATTGGCAGTTATCTGAGGCTGATCGGCCTCGACTTCGCCGAAATCGGGATTCACGGCGGCGTCAAGACTCATGCCCGTTGTCAACATGACTTTTGCGGTCAGTCCCGGAGCAGGCTTCAACGGTTGATTAAGCCATCGTCCGGGGTTGGTTTCAATTGAGGAAGCCGGCAAGGCTCGCACACGTTTGCCCGTCTCCGTGATGGCGAAGGTGGGAATGATTTCCAGAGTGCGCTCAGCAGCGATGTTTTCGAAGCCGGTAAGATGTCCGGCTTGCGCGAGGAATCGCGCTCTGGTTTCCTTGGTGCCGGTTTTGTCACGACGCAATGGCATCCACGAATTCTCTTCATCGAGAGATTTAATCTGACGCAGAATGTGAATGCCCCATAATTTTCCATTTCCAGTTTCATATTTGAACGAGCTGAAAGGCACGGCTATTTCAATCGTGTAGCCGTCGCCGGTCAGCATTCCTTTCGATTGCATCACCACATCGACGCTGTAATCAGGCTCGCTGCCTTCGGTAAAGATGCCGTCCTGCTGGATGCCGAGTGGATTCAACATCAACACATAAGCCGTGCGCCGATCATTGAAAGTATCCAGATAGATGGCGACGTAATCATCATTCGTCACCTCATCGCGCTTTGCCACCGTCGCGCGAATCTTCCTGGGATCATTGAACGCGTGAATGCCGGCGTAGAGAAACTTATCATCATAGCCAAGCCTCGCCACGGTCGGAGAGGACGGCGCGATGTTGTCACCCGGCTGGGTTTGATAGAAGTCTTTCAAAACGGTCGCCCGCTGCCACACGTCTTCGTCGAGCTTTCCGTCAATCGCCGGCGATGATACAAAGCGCGCCATGCGCACGGCCTGTGCCTTGTCCGGCGGCAACCCCTTATGCAAATCGCTGAGCGCCGCCCGCGCCTCTTCAGACGACGGTTGCGCCTGCACTGCACGAGCGCTCAATAAAATTCCGCTGATTGTGTTGATCACCAAAAGCATGGGAATTAGAATTGTTTTTCGCTGAACACGCATGCTTTTCCTCCTTCGCTCTTGACAAATTGTGAGTAACTGGTTATATTAATATTGCTGGTTACAATATAAGAAATTTCTTGTAACCTGTCAAGTATATTTTGTAGGTTACAGATTCGGAGCAACGATGAAGCTAAATGAAAGACCTGCTGCAGCGGTGAAGCTGGTTGGCGGACGACTGTGTCTGGATTTCGTCAACTCGGTTGGCGGTCGCCGCCCGGTTTTGCCATCTGAAAAAGGGAGTGAGGTTCGGGAAGACAAACTCAACGACTACGGCGATCTACTGGCGTGGAGTCAACACGCCGGTCTTTTGACGGAAGGAGAAATGCAGAAACTGTTTCGTGAAAGCCGGCAACAGCCGGCGGAAGCGGCGTTGGTGTTTGAAAGGGCCATGGCGTTGCGCGAAGCGATTTATCGCCTCGGCAAAGCAATTTTGCATAAAACCTTGCCGCGGCAGTCTGACCTCGCGCGGTTGAATCAAGAGCTGGCCATCGCACACGGTCGTGTGAGATTGGCCGCCGGAGAAGAGAATTTTGTTTGGGCGTGGACGGACACCAGGAACGCGCTGGATCGCATGCTTTGGCGAATAGCAGACTCCGCTGCTGAGTTGCTGACCACCGGCGATCTGACGCGCTTGCGCGAATGCGGCGGCGAAGACTGCGGCTGGCTGTTTGAAGACACGAGCAAAAACCGCAGCCGCCAGTGGTGTGATATGCGGGATTGCGGCAATTTGGCGAAGGTGCGCCGGTTCCGCACCCGTTTGCACGCGGACGCAGGATAATTTATGATTTCAAGTCGAAAGGTTGCGCCACGTCCGCTCCCTCTCGGGCAAGAGGTTCAGGTCCTATTGATCGACACCCCACCGTCAACTAACAGAGCGGTCCCGGTCGTGAACGATGAGGCATCCGACGCGAGATAAACCACCGATCGCGCGATCTCCTCTGGCGTTGCCAGGCGCTTGAGGGCGTGGAGACTCTCAACGAATGTGGAGGTGAAGATCAGGGAGCCGGCGCCGCGATCGAGCATCGCGGGAATTTGATACTTCGCGCCCAGAAACGCGCCGGTCAGATTCGTCTCAATCGTATCCCTCCACCCAGCGAGCGAGAGATCAGGAGTGGCTCCCATCTCACCGATCGCGCCCGCGTTATTGAATGCCACGTCGAGGCCGCCGAACTGGCGTACCGCTAACTCGACCAGAGCTTTGGCGAGGGTTTCGTCCTTCACGTCGCCGGCAAGCGCCACTGCGTGGCCACCGGACGCCGTGATCTCCGCGACGAGTGCATCAAGTTTCGCTTCACGCCGCGCGGTGACGACGACCTTAAACTGCTGCGTCGATCAGGCTCTCTCGATATGAGCGATGAAACAACCGAACTCGGCGTTGCGCGCGTGAATGCACGAGGTCTCGCGGTTCTCAAACAACGCGGCGATGACCTCTTCGACCTCTCTTTCGCCCACCAACGCCGCGCCAATCATCCGGCCTTCATTGTTGTAACCCCTGAGCGCCAGCGGAATCGGGAGCCTTCCGTTTTTGATCTCCGGCGGAAATTTGTCGCGTTGCTCATAAGGCGGACATGCTTCTGCATGAATGAAGATCGGTCCGATTTCATTGTAGGGATGATTTCTGTCGTTCGGGCTGTAGGAAAATAAAATTCTCTTCTCGCCCGGCCTGAATTGTTTTAGACAACTGCGGCAGGGGCCGTAGCCGGTGTCGCCCGCCACTGTCACCGACAATTCATGGCCTAAATTATCAACCATCTTCTCTCTAATCTTTTGGGCCACGGCGCTCGGAATAGATAAGACTTTGAAGTTGGACATACACAATCTCCTTTAGTGATTTGATTATCTTGGTGAAGTAAAGTTAACCATATTGGCTGCTCCAGACAACCCGCTTCTTGCGGTTTTTTGTGGAACAAATTTATCATTCCCGCCGTATATTCTGGATAAAGAATGGAAATAGGAATGATCGACGAAAAAGACCTTAAAATTTTGAACATTCTTCAGGGAAATGCCCGAACGCCCAATGCCGAGATCGCCCGGCAATTGGACGTGGCCCCCTCGGGAGTGTTGGAGCGGATTCGGAAGCTGGAAGAGCGCGGCATTATTACCGGCTATGAAGCGCGCCTCAATGCCGAAGCGGTCGGCCTCGGACTGGTCGCTTTTGTTTTTGTCAAAACCGATGACCAGGCTGGAAGAGGCGCCACCGCCAGACAAATCGCCAAAATACCCGAGGCGCAGGAAGTGTACGATGTGGCGGGCGAAGATTGTTATTTGGTCAAAGTGCGCGTGCGAGATACCCAGCATTTGATGAAGCTCATGCGCGAACATTTGGGCAAAATGAAATCCGTGCGCTCGACGCGGACAACCATTGTTTTAGAGACGATCAAAGAAAGCGGCAAGATATTGATTCCTGAAAAAAATTAGGCAAAACTATTGTCGGCAAAACCATTCAATCGTTTTGCCCATAATAGCTTTGCCATAACGGGCAGAATTTTATTTTAGGCTTGTGTACGTTAGTTTCTAAATGACGCACTGGATCAGCAATCATGAGCAAGCTTGACCAGCACATGCAATTCAAACTGCTTGCCGCCTTTGCGGCGATCTATGGGATTTGGGGCTCGACTTTTATAGCGATCAAATATGCGGTCGCAGCTATCCCGCCATTTTTGATGATGGGGATTCGTTCGCTTGCCGCCGGCTTCATACTCTACCTCTGGAGCCGCTGGCGTGGAGATGAAAAAGCAAAAGGAGAGCATGTGATTCCCATTGTCATTATTGGGACATTGTTCTTCCTGGTGGGCCACGGCTTGCTGGCATGGGGACAACAAAAAGTTCCCTCCGGTTTGGCGGCTTTGCTCTG
>Ga0247727_10010021_pt1 | contig 16912 bp, 12 predicted proteins | sample WisWelCaveWW1625_FD_202498 | JGI IMG/M metagenome (GOLD analysis project Ga0247727, IMG submission 202498) | Biofilm microbial communities from Wishing Well Cave, Virginia, United States - WW16-25 | ecosystem: Environmental > Aquatic > Deep subsurface > Groundwater > Cave microbial mat | place...
TAACCAACTGAGCTAATCGCCCGAAGTGGCGGGATTATAGCCCAAACCCTAAGGGTCTTCAAGACCCTTAGGGTTTTGAGTCGGGCGTGATAGAATTTTCGCCAATGGCGCTCTCCGAACACCTCCAGCACATTCTCGAAACCTTGCCTGCCAGGCCCGGCTGTTATCTGATGAAAGACAGCGCCGGGCAGATCATTTACGTGGGCAAGGCGGTGAATTTACGCAACCGGGTGCGGTCGTATTTCCACGAGCATGTGGATTCGCCCAAGACGGTTCAACTCGTCAAGCGCATCGCCGATCTCGAAACCATCGTCGTGAATTCCGAACTCGAGGCGCTGATCCTCGAGATGAACCTGATCAAAAAGCACCGGCCCAAATATAACATCCGACTGAAGGACGACAAGCGCTACCCCTACGTCAAAGTGCATTGGGCCGACCCCTTCCCCAAAGTGACGGTGACTCGGCGGATGGATCAGGATGGTGCCCGTTACTTTGGGCCATACACCAGCGTGTGGGCCGTCCACCAAACCCTGGGGCTGTTGCGAAAAATTTTCCCCTACCTCACCTGTGACCGCATCATCACCGGCCATGACCCGCGCGCCTGCCTGTATTACGACATCAAACTGTGTTGCGCGCCCTGCATCGGGGTCACCTCGAAAGAAGAGTACCGGGCGATGATTGACGACCTGTGCAAGTTTTTGCAGGGCCGCACCGAGCCGGTCGTCAAACGCCTGCGGGCGGAGATGATGCAGGCTTCGGAGGGCTTGGAATACGAAAAGGCCGCCGCCATCCGCGATCAACTGCTGGCGATTGACCGGGTGGTGGAGAAGCAAAAGGTGATCACCGCCGAGCAGGTGGACTCCGACGTCATCGCCTTCGCCCGCGACAAGGGCGACACCTGCGGCCAAATCTTTTTCATCCGCGCCGGCAAGCTGATCGGGCGCGAGACCTTCATGCTCGAAGGCACGGAGGACGAGGACTCGCAAAACATCGTCGCCCAGTTCCTCACCCAGTTCTACGAAGAGGCCGCCTTTGTCCCCCAGGAGGTCCTTCTGCCCAACGAAATCGCCGAAGCCGAAATCGTCGCCCAATGGTTGCGGGGCAAGCGGGGCGACAAAGTGACTCTCAGTGTGCCCCACCGTGGCCCAAAGCACGATCTGCTAAATCTGGCCGCCGAGAACGCCGCCGAGGCCCTGCGGCAATTTCAGACTCAGCGCGAGAGCGACACCGGCAAACTGGTGGAGGGCATGGCCGAATTGCAAACCGCCCTCAGCCTGCCCCACCTCCCGGCCCGCATCGAGTGCTTCGACATTTCGCACACCCAGGGCGTGGCGACTGTGGCCAGCATGGTGGTCTTCACCCAGGGCAAGCCGCACAAGGCGCACTATCGCACCTTCAACATTCGCTCGGTCTCCGGTCCGGATGATTTCATGAGCATGACCGAAGCCCTGACCCGCCGCTTCCAACGTTGGAAGGACACACAGCAGGCCAAACTCGCGCCGGGCAAAAAGCCGGACGAGTCGTTTGCGATGTTGCCCGACCTATTATTGATTGACGGCGGCAAGGGGCAACTGGGGATGGCGGTGGATGTGTTGAAGGAGTTCGGGTTGAGTGACCGCGTCCCCGTGGCCTCGCTGGCAAAGCAACAGGAGGAAATCTTCCTCCCTGGCCAGTCCAACTCGATCATGTTGCCGCGTGTATCACAGGGATTGTATTTGGTGCAGAGGGTGCGCGACGAAGCCCACCGCTTTGCCATCACCCACCATCGTGGGCAACGCAACAAACTTGGAATCGCTTCGCGACTGGACTCGATCCCCGGCATCGGGCCGGGCCGCCGCCGGGCGTTGTTGAAAAAGTTTGGCGACGTTGAGGGCATTCGCAGTGCCAGTATTGAGCAACTAAAAAAAGTGCCCGGTATCAGCGAAGTAGTAGCGAAGGCGATCAAAGAGAACTTGTAGCGCGAGTTGACAACTCGCGCTACAGAAACAGTCGCTTAAAGCCACATCGCGCCTGGCTTGGAGGGAAGCTAGACGCGATGTAGAGGAGGGAGTATGCGATTGTGATTATGGGCTACCTGCCTGAGCGTCGCATGAAGTTTAGATAAACATTTGGTGAGCGAGGCGGACGCAGATCACGAACGAAGCAGGCAGTCATTTGTGGAATTAGATCAACCCCTGCAATTCCTGCCGCCACAGAATCTCGACGACGCGATCCGCTCCCGATTTGAGGTGACGGCGGAAGGTGCTGAAGGGCAGGTCGAGGAGTTCAGCGGCTTGCTCTTGGCTGGGTGCGGGCTGGAGGTAGGTGTGATAGAGGGCGCGATAGAACTTCGTGTCGCGGGGCGAGGCTTGCAGGGACTCGGCGGCATCTTTGATCAATTTTTGCAGGGCAGTGGCCCTGTCCCCCTGCCCACTGGCTTCGATGACCAGCCGTGACCGCAAGAGCGGACTGTTGTCCAGCCGCTCGCGGCGGGTGAGGTCGTGCAAGGCGTCCTGCACCGCGTCGGCAAATTCCTGTTCGCTGAGGACGACGAGGGGCGGTGGGGCCTGAGGCGGTTCGGGTTGGGCGACTCCGGTTTCACGGTCGGCGAGCAGGGCCAGCCAGGCCATCGGTGGGGTAGCCCGCCAGTTGTGGCCGTATATTCCGTAGCGGCGACCGCCCACCGCGTAATCGGCGTCGGGCAGGCGGGCGAGATCGGCATAAGCAAACATCGGCGCCCAGAAGCCAGGATCGGCGCAGGGGACGAAGGTGAAGACCAGGCCGGGAGTGGCGAGGTAGTGGCGCACCATGTTGATGAAGATCACACTTTGCACAGGCGAGACGCTTTGATAAGTGTCACGAGCCAGCCAGAAGCGGAAGAGAGTACCGACTTCACCGGGGCGGAGCGGCGCGTGGCCTCTGAGATATTGCACTGCGGCTTTGGCCGCCGGGTCGCGCGCCAGATCATCCTCGCCGGCCTGTTGCAGAGCGAGCATGAAGAGGAAGCCGGCGGGGTTGCCCTCCGGGTCGCGGAAGACGAGGAGGTTTTGCGGTTGGCGGCTGAACCAGTGGGCGGCCAACTGCGCCGACTCGTCGCCTTCGTGGGCGCGCACCATTTCAACCAGAGTCGGCACATCCGACTCGCGCGCCGGTTCGGCCAGCATACTGCCGCTGGTCTGCCACTCGACGAAGGGCCGCACCATCGGGTTGTCGCGATGCAGAAAAACGTAGTCGAGGAGGATGCGCTGTTGCATGGCGCCCGAGCTTTGCTGGAGATGCTTGGCGTAATAGTTGCGGGCGCGCTTGTGCAGTTCGGTGTACCAGTCGGGGTTGCGCCAGCGCAGGTCGGCGACGAGGGCTTCGCGGGTGAGGTCGTGCGGGAAGAGTCCGTTGGGGCCATATTCGATGAAGGTCAGGTTGCGCAGCCAGTCGAAGAGTTCGCTGGCGTCCTGCGTGCCAAGCATTTCGGCGAGGAGGGATTCAGTGGTGAGGCGAACGAGGGCGCAAGCTTCGAGCGCGGCGCGATGCGCCGGGCCGGGCACTTTTTGCACCAGTCGTTCCAACAACGTCTTCACAACGTCGGGGGCGCACTCGAGTTGAAAGTTGCGGAGCGACTCCGGGCGTTGGGCAAATACATCCGATAACAAGGATAGTGCAAGTGGATGCCCGTGCGTAAATTCCAACACAGCTTTGTGCTGATCGGCGGGAATGTTTTGCCGTTCGAGATAGTCTCGCGTCTCATCCGGGGCGAGGTTGCGGAGGGCGATGGTGCGAATCAAAGTTTGCCAGCCGGGGTCGGCCCGCCACACCATCGAAGGCGGGTTGCGCCCGGCCAGCACTGTCAGCACGTTCTCCGGCAATTGCGGCAGGAAAGTTTCGCACAACCAGTTGTCGAGCGGGGCGAGGATTTCGTAGGTGTCAACAAAGATGGCGTAGGGAGTTGAACTTGCTACTAATGCGGGTAGCGCAGCCTCGGCATTTAATGCAACACGCAGAGACTCAAGAAAGGAATCGGGGGAGGGTTCAATGTTGCGCGCGTCGAGGTGGATGGCCGTCACTCGTACCCCCTGGCACAGGTCTATAAATTCAGTGATGAGGGCGGTCTTGCCGACTCCTCCGGGACCGAAGATGTGGAGGAGTTGAATCTCAGGGGATGCCGACGACTTCGTCGTTAGCGATTTCAACGCCGACTCGAACAAGGCCCGCTCTGTGTTGCGTCCCACGAAGCGGCGACGGCGGGCCTCACGCAGGCGGTTGGAGATTCGGGGCGTCGTCATTTTTTCCCAGCAGTCGGCAAATAATAGCACGATCCCGGCACTATCCACACACCCACTTAACGCCCGCTCCGTTCCTTGAGCGCCTCATCCAAAAATTCCTGGATGTCGCCATCCAACACCTGTTTCAACCGCGCCGAGCGGCGGCCAGTGCGGTGATCGTGCACACCCTTGTCTTTGGTACTGCGAATGTACGAGCGCACGATGCCACCGGGCGGCGGGGCCGGGCGCGTATCGTTCTGGCCGGACTCAAGATAGAGGGCGGTTTGCAAAATGCGAGCCGCTTCCGCCGAGAGGTCTTCCGGCGGCAGGTTGCTGGCCAGGTTCAGGCGGCGGTCGCCATTCACATGGCGGGCCGACACGAGTGTCGTGAGTCGCGGCAGAAGCAATCCGCTCTGTTTTACGTCTTTCACCGTCACCTCTGTGCGTGGGGAGGGCGAGGGCAAGTCGTCGTCGCTCAACTCGGGAAAAATAGATACGGCGGCGGAGAGTCTCTGCAGTGACTCTTGCCCACTCACCTTCACTGTTTGCACCAGCCGGTGGGTGCCGCCCTCACCCTGCAACAAGCCAAACACGCCGAAGCCGCTAATGACCAGCGTGACGGTCAGGCTTCGGCCATCGGGCGAATGATCTTCACCCAACACGCTGGCGCTGAGGCCGCGCAATTTGGCCCAGCCCAGATACATCTTGGCCAGCCCCGCCACCCACTGGCGGGCCGCCGCCGCCTTCGATTTGATCCCGATTTGCAAATAGGCGCCGTTCGTGTCGTGCGGGCCGCTCAACCAGGACGTGAACTCAATGCGGGGCAATTCGCTGTTGAGGAATTTATACCAGCGCTGGATCGAGTCCAGCGGCGGGGTGGCGGCGGCGCTGGCCCCATTCAGCTTGTCGAGCGCGCCACGCAAGCTGCTCAACAAATCCACCGTACTGCTCGCGCGCTGATAGGCGTCGAGCTTGCGCCGCGCGGCAGCGTGGTCGTTCCAAAAACTCACGTCGGCCATCTCGGCCAGGATGGCTTCGCGTTCGGCGCGGGCTTCTTCGAGGCCGTGCAATTCCTCCAGGGCTTCGACCCGGGCCGACAGGATGGGAAGCGCATCGCGCACTTCGGACAGAGTCGGGCCGGTGGGGGCCGCCTCTTTGGTGGGCATCGGCGGCATCCCCGTGGACTCGGTCGTCGGGGCGAGGTAGGCTGAAAAAATCCGGCCATGTCTCAGGTAGAGCCGGATCGCCCCACCCACTTGGGTCGAAGACAGGGCGTTGATCTCGCGCGCCAGTGGGTAGGTGATCGTCTTTTCGATCTGGCGTTTGAGGTAGCGTGCGCCGTAGTAGGGGCTGTAGCCGAGGGCGACGACATGCTCGATCACTTCGTCGGCGATGTCGGCTTCGAACTTGCGGCGGGTGAGGCCCTCGCGCAACAGCAGGTCGCCGATCTCGCGGCGGGCGATGTCGGCCATGACGGCGCGGTTGAGAGGGTGGAAGATACAAACCGCGTCAATGCGATTCATAAATTCGGGCGTGAAGTATTGCTCGGTCTCGGACAAGATGCGGGTCTCGCGGGCCTCGGCGGTCTCGTCGCGTTTGAAGCCGAGGCGCGGTTGATAAAGCAATTGCGCGCCGAAGTTGGAGGTGAGGATGAAGATTGAATTGCGGAGATTGACGATCTCGTCATTGCCGTTGATGAGCAAGCCCTCATCGAAGAGTTGTAGGAAGCGTTGATAAATGAAAGGGTGGGCCTTCTCGAACTCGTCCAGCACGAGGACGGAGAACACCTTGCCGGCGAGGCGGTTGGTCAGTTGGCCGCGCCGGTGTTGAATTTGATCGGCGTAGGGGTTGCCGAAGAGTTCGGTGTGCTGATAGGGGTTGGCGTAGTCGGCCATGTTGAAGCGCACCAGGCGTTCGCGCTCGCCGTAAAGATATTCGGCCAGGGTGCGGGCCAGTTCGGTCTTGCCCACACCGGTGGGGCCGAGAAAAAGGAACACGCCCATAGGCCGCGAAGGGTTGTTGACCCGCGCCCGGAGAAGACTCAGCGATTGCACGATGGCTTCGACAGCTTGATCCTGCGCCAGCACACGAGACTTGAAAAAGCGCAAGACTTCGTCTTCGTTGAACGGCACGTCGTCGTCGAGCAAAATGCGCGGCAGGCCGCTTTGCTCGCCAAAGCGTTGAATGACGTGTTCGGCAGTGAGTTGGGCATCGCCGTCGGCTTTGGTCACAGCCAGCGAATCGCGCAGCAAGTCAATGGTCTTGCCGGGCTGGGCACGGTCGAGGGCATAGCGGTGGCTGAGGTCGAGGGCCTGCTCCAATGCTTCGTCGGTGACGGCCAGGCCGTGCAGGATGCTGAGGTCGTCGGCCACTTTGCGGATCACTTTGCGCGCATTGACTAAATCAAACTCCTCGACGCGCACCGGCAGAAAGAGCTGGCCGTAATCGCTATAGGTTTCGGCGAAGCGCCGCCAGGCATTCTTTTCGGCCTCGGCCAGGCAGAGGGTGTTCATGCGCTTGAGGGCCGAGGCCAGCACCATCGCCACATCCACCCCACTGTCGCCATCTTCGTCCTGCGCCCCGGGCAGTCTCATGGCGCGGTTGAGCTGATCAATGAACAGGATGACGTTCGGCGTCGCCGCCCACAGCGTCATAAATTGATCGAAGGCGACTTGCCAGGTGTGACGGGACGAGAGGCCGGGCAGGCTGTTGGGGGTGAACCGCCACACTTCTTTGCCCACCAACTCCGGGGGACACTCGCCGCTGGCAATTTTAGCCGCCACCGTTTGGGCCACTGCCGATTTGCCCGCGCGGGGCTTGCCGACGATGACGACCCGGCCTTTGAGCGGCGAGGCCAAGGCCTGCAAAATCTGATTCGCTTCGGCCTCACGATTGTAGACTCCGGGCTGGCCGCCGGCTGTGGCTTTGGCAGTGAGGTTTTCGGCGAAGCTGGAGAGAAAGGATTGCAGGTCGGCGGGAAGGGTTGGGGGTTGAGGCATCATTTTGGGTTTGGGAGGGCGTTGTTTACGTTTGGCGCGCTTGAGGAGTTTTTTGAATAGACGGGTGAGCGGGGTCGGGTAGCCGCGCGGCGGCCGGCCTCGGCGATCATCTCGGCGCTCGTATTTTGGCTTCGGCGGGTTGAGGACTTCGACGTAGCCGCGCTTCATTAAGTTTTAAGGCGCAGAGAGAATAGCAGCCAACCACTGGCTACCACTCGTCGCCGATCAATAACCCCAATTGAATGGCAAATTTGAGGCCGCGTCCGTAATGTTTCTCGAACTGAACACACAGAAAGCTGATGGGCTGAGCAAGAAAAGCTCACAGTGTTCATTTTAGTACTGATTATAACCCCCTGCCTGGCCAGTATCCATCTATACCGCGTCGTGAAGAGTGAGGCACACCACAGTTGCCTCCGATCTGAAATTCATGCTATGCGCACCATATCCGCAATAGGCCACATTGCAGCGACGAAAGAAAGTCATGTTAGACTGAGCATGGGCGACCATGAAAAGACTCTCTCTTCTTCTAACCGTCAACGCCATCATTCTTTTGGCTGCTGCGTTCCGGTTAGATGCCATCCACGCTTTGCCCTACGGCATGCACAACGACGAAGCTGTCGAGGGTCTCGATGCCTTGAAGGTGATCGCCGGGGCGCGGCCAATTTTTTTGACCGATAACAATGGTCGCGAACCGCTATTCGTCTATTTAGCGGCGTTCTCCATATTGGTGTTCGGGCGCACGCCCGGCGCAATTCGCATTGTATCAGCGCTCGCCGGGATCCTGATGATCCCCGGTCTCTATCTGGCCGCCCGGGCCCTCTTCGGCCGGCGCACCGGGCTACTGGCAGCCTTCATCGGCGCGATCACCATCTGGCCGATCCTCCTCAGCCGGTTAGGGACGCGCCCGGCCCTGTTACCGCTGTTGTTGAGCTACGGCTTATGGCAAGGAATTCGTGGCTGGCAAACCGGGCGCTGGCGGCATTGGCTTCTCTCCGGCGTTCTATGGGGGACGGCCTTTTACACCTACACCCCGATACGGGTGATGCCGCTGGCCATCTTGCTGTTCGCCGGCTTCTTGATCGTGAAGGGTGATGGCCGCAGACTATGGCCGGGCGCACTACTTTTCGCCGTTGCCTGTGCAGTGTGTATTGCGCCACTTGCAATCTACACTCTCTATCATCCCAACGAAATCTCGACGAGATTGGATCAGGCGACGGTCATCAAATGGGATGACGACGTCAAAACCATCCTCAACACGATGTCATTTCAGACGTACGTCGTCGCGCAAATGTTTGTGTGGGACGGAGATCCCAATCCGCGCCACAATATTTCGCGCCATCCGATCTTTGACGTAGCGATGTTTGTGCCGTTTGCAATAGGGTGGATACTTGCCCTGCGCCGTCGCCGCCCGGCATTGGTGTTCTGTGGCCTGTGGGTGGTCGTGGGCCTGTTGCCCACCCTTATGTCGGAAGGGGCGCCGCATTTTTTGCGAAGCAGCGGCACGCTGCCGGTGTTCTTCGTCTTCCCTGCGCTCGGCCTTGTGTGGCTTGACAGACAACTACGCCAGAGGATGCATCCGGCGCTCGCAACCTCCCTCGGCGCCGGGATCCTTCTAGTCTCGACGGTTGTCACCATCCGTTATTACACCCTTGACCATTATTTGGCGCAGACGTACACAAACTTCTTCTTTGACATCGATCGCACTGAAGTTGCCATTGCCGTAAACCGCCTGTTAGGCACCGGCTGGCAGGCGCCACTGGACGATACCGCTACGTCCGTGAACGACGCCGGCCAATATACCATCTGGATTGATGCTCGATTGTGGGGCTACCCTGTTCACAGCTACATCGTCCCAGTCAAACCAGGGCCGGAGTCGCAGGTGCGCTTGTTGATGCAGGAGAGCGATCCGTTTGTTGCCATGCCCCTCGCCCTGATTGTCCCTCCCGAAGAGGCACAGCATTGGCTGACCCGCGCGCCATCCAATCGCGAAGCCTTCATCCTTGACGGCGCGTGGATACCGACCAGCCGCGTCAGGCCGGGGCGATTGGTCTATCGCCTCGTAATCGTGCCGTAGCCGGATCGTAACGGATAAGATAGCGTGGTATTCGTCGCAGTGTCCGTTACACTGGCGACAAACCCGTTGTCAGTCATTCCTCCACCATCTCCCTCGCCAAAAACCACGCCCCTTTGCGATCATCAACATCCTTCGGTTCGCGGTCATAGTACAGATCGACCACCCGGCCATCGGCGAGGCGGACGCGGAAGTAGTCGCGGCCCACGCCCCACGAGCCGCGGGTTGAGGCGCGGGCGGCATGTGCGGGTTGCATGTTGCGGGCCATGCGGCCCCGGCGCTGGTAGTCATGCCACTCGCTCAGCATCTCCACAATTTTGTGAGTCTCCTCACGCCACGTAAACTCGGTCGGGCACGGCGGCTTCTTCTCGAACATCGGCGGCGCATCAAAGCGGACGGTGATGGGTTCTTCGATGAAGCGAATTGGCTTGAAGGCCATCGCGACTCTCCAGTAAACGTAATAGCAAAAACGCAATCCACAACCACGGGTTACGTCTCGCTCGTTACTTGATTTTAGAACAGATCAGGGAAAAGTGAGGAAATTACAGAACCGGCCCGTGGGCCGTGCGTTTGAGCCATTGGCCGCCGCCGGGTTCGCCGTTCCACGTCTCGCCGTCCACCAGCAGATTGCCGCGCACATAAACCTTCTCCGGATAGCCGACAACCTCCCACCCCTCGTATAAGTTGTAGTCGAGGCGGTGACGCGAAGTCTTCACACCCATTGTTTTCTTCAGGTTCGGATCCCAAATGACGATGTCGGCATCCGAGCCGACGGCCAGTGTGCCTTTGCGCGGGTAAAGGCCGAAAATCTTGGCCGGATTCGTACAACAGACTTCCACCAGTCGGTTCAAGGTGAGGTGGCCTTTGCCAACACCGTATGTCCACAAGATCGGCATCCGGTCACCAATGCCGGGGATACCATTGGGAATCTTAGAGAAGTCGTCTTTGCCCAATTCCTTGCCGGGCAACTTAAACTTCTGGCCTTCGTATTCGATCTCTTTTGCGCCGTCGAAGAAGAACGGCGAGTGGTCGGTGGAAATGACTTGCAAGGTGTTTTGCCGTACAGCTTCCCATAACGCGGCCTGATCAGCCCCAGTGCGCAGAGGAGGCGAGCACACCCATTTAGCGCCATCCGGGCGGCGCAGCTCGTCAATGGTGAAGTACAAATACTGGACACAAGTCTCGCCCATTACGTTCAACCCGTGCCTGCGGCCATAGGCAATCTGGTCAACCGCTAAATGGTTGGTCACGTGAACGACGTACAGAGTTGCCCCGGCGACAGCGGCGAGCGCCACAGCCCGCATTGTGGCCTCGGCTTCGATCCAAGCCGGGCGGGTGAGTGCGTGCCACTCCGGAGTGAGGCGGCCTTTGGCTATGGCGTCCTTCACGAGCACGTCAATGGCATCACCGTTTTCGGCGTGAACCATCACCAACATTCCAGCGTCGGCGGCTTTCAACATCGTTTTAAATAACGTCGTGTCGTCCACTTGAATAAAGCCCTTATAGGCCATGAAAAGTTTGAGAGAGGTGACACCTTCTTTGCCCATCGAGGGAATCTCGTCCAACACTGTGTCGCTCAGGTCGGTGATGGCGAGATGGAAGCCGTAATCAATGACGGCTTTGCCGTCGGCCATGCGATGCCAGCGTTCAATCGTTTGATGCAGGCTTTCACCCTTATCCTGACGGGCAAAATCGACATGGCAGGTCGTGCCATTGAAGGCGGCGGCCTTGTGGCCAGTATAAAAATCATCGCTGACCCGGGTCCCCCCAAATGGGACATCCAGATGCGTGTGCACGTCAATGCCGCCCGGCAACACATATTTGCCGGCGGCATCCACGACCAGGGCATCGCCGGCGGTCAGGTTCAAGCCCATGAGGGCGATCCTTTCGCCGTCAATCAGAAGATCAGCAACGTAGCTTTCCGTCGCAGTGACGAGAGCGCCATTTTTGATCAGTGTCTTCATATGGCTTCTAATGCTGTTTCAATGCGCCTTTAAAGGCGATCTGCATCTCTTCCACAGTCAACACATCTCGAGGTAAAGGAGGATTGAGAGCCTGGCCCAGGCGGGTGATTTGTGGCGGCTCGACAAATGTTTGCTTTAGAATGTCGGGGCGAGAAAAAACCTCGCGTGTCGGCCCGTCGAGCAGAACCCGTCCTTGCCCCAGGGCGATGACGCGTTGTGCATACCGCGCCACAATGGACATTTCATGAGTGATGATGATGATGGTATGACCTTCTTCTTTCCATAGCCTCTGCAAAAAGTTCATCACCTCAATAGACTGAGGCATATCTTGCCCTGTGGTTGGCTCATCCACAATAATCGTGCGCGGCTTGAGAGCAAGGATCGAAGCAATGGCGACTCGCTGGCGTAAGCCTTTGGTGAGGAAGAACGGATGGGTGGCGAAATGGTCTGGGCCGACACCGGCGACTGCCGCCGCTTCCTGGACCCGTGCCTTTACCTCCGATTCCGGCAAACCAATATTACGCGGGCCATAGGCGATCTCCCTCTCGACGCTATCGTTGAATAACTGATGATCGGGGTTCTGAAAGACGTAACCCACCTTGGTGACTAACTGCTTAATGACGCCTTTCGAGCGCGTATCAATTCCATCGACGGTGACTGAGCCGTTGGTGGGCCTGAGCAAGCCGTTCAGGCATTTGGAAAACGTCGTCTTGCCCGAACCATTCTGCCCAATAAAAGCAATGAATTCCTGCTCACCAATGGTCACGTTAACGTCAAATAATGCCGGTGTACCATCAAGATAAACATAGTCGAGGCGAGAGATTTCGATCAAGGCGGCCATCATCCGCTTCCCATCTTCAATGCAGTTTGCGCCGCCGCCACCGCCTCGGCCAAATCGCGAGGTATGGGTGAGGCATCAGGCAAATATCCCTGACTATGCAACCACCCGGCAAAGATGGCGACTTCCGGCGGATAGACCCCCTGCGCGATTAGCGACTGGGGGTCGGCAAAAAATTCGTCCGGCGGGGCAACTTTGACGATCTGCCCTTCATGTATTAAAGCCAGTTGATCGGACAGCGGCGCAAGCTGTTCAATGTTGTGTTCAACGACGATGATGGTGCGATTGCCTTCCTCCTTCAACTTGCGTAGGATGTCGAAGATGAACTGCTTGCCGAGCGGATCAATCATCGAGGTCGGCTCATCCATGATAACGATGCGCGGATCCATCGCCAACACACAGGCAATCGCCACCCGTTGCTTCTGACCACCGGAGATGTCGTAGGGACTCTTATCCAACAAATTGCCGATCTGCGTCACCTCAGCCGCCCACTCCAGACGCTCTCGAATCTTGTTAATGTCGTAGCCTACATTCTCGAGGCCAAAGACCAGTTCCTCCTCCACTGTCATTGCTGTGAACTGCGCTTCCGGATCGGCGAACACCAGGCCCACCTCGCGGGCAAGGTGCAAACCGCTCGTCTCTTTCACCGCCTGCCCAAACACCTCGACCGAGCCGCGATACACTCCATTGAATGAGTGCGGAATCAGCCCTTTGATGCAACTGACCAGCGTCGTCTTGCCCTGCTCATTGGCGCCGACGATGCCCAAGAATGTGTTTTCGGAGATTTCCAGGTTCACCTTACGCAGAGCAAATTGCGTGGTATTTTCGTATTTCCACTCCAGGTCTTTGATCGCGACAGCAATAGTCATAATTTATGGAATACCCAGCAGACTTCGCAAGTAAATATTCAGTGGTGAGTTTACAAGGCGAAAGAGACCAAAGCCATATTGCGCTACCGCCGCCGCAACAAAAAGCGCCATAAAGATCACAATCCATCCCCAATCTTTCGTCGTCATCTGGTATTGATTGAGGATATAGTCTGACCGTCTCCCCCCACCCTCCACCTGCCCGGTGAGGGTGTAGCCGCGCGCAAAAAGCGCGTTGCTGATCTCGTCAGCCCGGCGCAAAGCGATGGAAAAGAGCGGAATCAAATACATCATATACAGTTTGGCCTGATCCGAAAGCTTCATAGCGCTCGTATCAAGCCCGCGTGCCTGCTCTGCCTCGCGGATAGTGCGGAAGTCTTCCATAAACATCCCCGCCGCACGAATAGATAGGCCGACAACATAGGAGGCGATGAAAGGCAGGCGAATGGCGCGCAAGGCGACGAGCATATCGCGCTCGCGGTTGGTCGAGAAATACAAGATCGTCCCGAAGAGCATCGCCATCAGCCGCCAATAGGAGGCAAAAGTGAAAAAGACAGGTTGATAGTAGATCGTGGCCGGACCGATGCGAATTGGAGTATACGACGGATCCTGACCCGGAAAGATGAAAACCATTGTGAACATGAACATAGCCACAGTAGCGATGAGGGGCAAATAAATACGCAGGCGGCGCAAATCTACTTTGCCCCACAAAAGCAGGCCGATGGTGATCAACAACAAAACCACATTGACCTCGGGCAGGTCAATGAAAACTGGCGCGACGCCAAAGAAGATATACATCGCCAACCGGGTGACGGGATGGTAGTCATAGAATGGAGAGACAATGGGGACATAGCCAAGAAGCGTCTTGCGCATCTTGGGGGCGCGAACACCGACCGGGACCGATTCAGCCGCCATGATCGTCATTCCTCGTACAATGAGCAAACGGGCCGGGCGTAACTCGTCCGGCCCATTCGTCATTGGTGATATTTAATTGTTAGGCCCACAGACCCTTGCAGAATGCCTTCGTCTTGACCACTAGTGGCGAGACAAACTTCAACACGAGCGAGCCGAGGATGACAGTGGGGATTGTGTTACCGATAAACCACCCAAGAAAGGTAGTAAACTGGGCCGCCTGCTGAACCAAGCCAAAGGCGACGAGGGTGGTAGACCCCCAGGCCGCGCCAATAAGGTTGGGCAGAACGGCGCCAAAGATGATCCACACCCACCAATCTTTCTGTGTTTTGAGGCTCGGGTCGGTCTTGAAGTAGCGGAAAGCCCAGGCCGCGACCATACCTTGCAAAAGGTTGCCCGGCAGATACATGATGGAGACGGGGAGTGGCGCTGAACCGGACAATGAGTTGGAGATTAGCGGGAAGAGAGCGGCCGCAATACCTCCCCACCAACCAAACCAAATCGCGCCAATGCTCTGCACTGCTTGTCCGGGCCAGAAGGCCGAGACGAAACCGAGTGGGACAGCCAAACTGCCGAACGTCCCAACGACGATGCCGATACCTGTGAAGAGTGCCAACATGACCACGTGTACGATGCCGGGCTTGCGGCTCTCACCGGGTTCAACATCCCATACTGTGTTCATTGAAGATGTTACTGCTGCCATGATCGTCCTCCTTTGAAAATTTGTTTAAACTGGAACGATGTTCATCAAAGCAACGGGCAGCCGCTGGGTTCCACTTCAGCGCCTCCTTTCGTACCTGATTTACGGCGCACGTTGCAACTTCCTTAATACATAATTTACAACCCCAACTTTTTCAAAAGGTGACGAAAAACGAAAGAATCGCGACAGTTCCTTTGTCGCCTATCTTGTCGCCTATTTTGTCTTATTTGATCCACTCCACCGTCCCCAATGCCTCAACAGTGCGAACGGGAGTCGGACGGACTTGATTCGGGTCGTCAATTTCATCCGGGTTCATCACGTAGAGGCCGGTGGCGGCGAGGAAGGCGATATGTTTGCCGTCGGGTGAGAAATTGCCGAACATGCCGGTATCGTAAATTTTGGTGAGTCGCACGAGGTCAGTACCGTCGTTCAACGAGACTTGCCACCAATCGGAGGGGACGTTATGAGCAGACTCCGCCGCCTCAACACTCTGCACCCCCTGGAGTCGGTCCGCCCACGACAGAGCGGGCGCAGGGGTCATGGTCGGGGCAGATGGCCCTTCACCCACCGCACTAAAGATGATCGAACTGCTGTCGGGCGAAAACATGTGGGCGTCCACGGCTACGAACGTTCCAGGCTGGAGGGCGGGCCGCGAGTTTTTGCCATCAGGGTCGGCGACGTAAAGATCGTTTGAGAAAGTCACCGGATCGAACGACAGGTAGGCCAACGTCTTACCATCAGGCGAGAGGCGCGGCCAGATGGCGTTTTCGATCAGCGGCTCCGGCTGGCCGCCGGGATACTGGATGCGCTCAACGGTATATTTGAAACTATTGCTGGCATTTGGGTCGCGCACAGGCAGGAAGTGGGCGAAGTACAAGTATTGGCCGTCGGGCGACCAAGCCGGGGTGAAGTAGGACTCTTGGGCGTCGGCACGTTCAAGAAGAGGGAGCGGCGCGCTCGATCCATCGGCGGGCATGATGTAGAGGCCGGTGTAGCCTAATTGGATTTGACCTTGCGGCGGAGACGGGGCATAGGACATGACGACGTTGTTGCCGTCGGGTGAGATGGAGGCCGCTGTTAGCCAGGCTCCGTCCGGCGGCTGGAAAATTTTTCGTTCCACACCCGTTGTCAGATCGAGCATTGAAATGCCGCTCTCACCCTGGGTGAACAGTAACCGACCAGAGAGGTTGAGGCTTGACCAGGGCAACGCAGGCTGAGTGGCCTGAGGCGCGCCAGTTACGGTGGGCAGAGGCACCGCCGTTGCCACTGACGGGGTTGGCGGCCTCACCAGGGTGTCATCGGAGATTTGGATGGAGCAGGCCGCCAACCACGAGGCGGCAACCACGAGTTTAATCGCTTTGATCATCATGTTCGTTTTTAGTACCTTCACGCTTTCGATCCGCGAGCGCCAAAAAGACAAAGAGGAGGATGGACAAGACGAAGCCAATGGCGAACACCCATTCGTCGAGGTAGGTGCCGTGCAGAAGCGGGCGGTGGAGGCTGTGAAGCACAAACATGAGTCAACATAGAAACCCGTTCTCCACCCAGACCCGGCAGGGAAAACGGGTTTCTGAAAACTCGGAAACCTGGCTGTCTTAATTAGGCAAAAGTTCGCGCGCCGACGATCTTTGGGATGTCGGTGATCATGCCGTCTTCCAGCCGCCAGGCTTCGTTGGGGAAGTTGGCCGAGGCCGACAACACGAATGAGAAGGCCGCGCCCACGCCCTGTAAGTTGCGCAAACGGTTGTAGTAGTTCACATACTGCTGGCCTTTGATGCGGGTGTTCGTCCCCTCGGTCGGGTTGGAGAACTCAGTGATGAAGAGCAGTTTGTTCGGGTAGCGGCGGCGGTATTCTTCATACACCAGGCCGCCGGACGGCGAGAGCATGTCGGCGTCGTTGATCCAGTAGCAGTGACAGGCGATCCAATCTGCCGAGTTGCGAATGGCGTCGTCGCTCTGGCCGAGGAAGGCCCAGGAGTCCACCCGTTGGCCGCTGATGGAGGCGCCGGGCGAGAGACCGGGGTAGCCGAACTTCGCTTCGGGGAATTTGGGTTTGAGGCGGCTCACCACGTCGGTGAACCATTGCCCGAACTGGCGGCCATCCTGCCACGAAAATTTCCAGCCTTCGATTTGCAAATTGGGTTCGTTGTGGACTTCGATGTAGCGCACGCCGCGATTGTAAAACTGGCGCAGGTCGTCTTCGACCCACGAGGCAAATTCGTCCGAGCGCACGGCGCGGCCGCGGAAGTCGGCGAAGAGGCGGAGCATGATGAACATGTCGCCTCTGGTTTGACGCAGGCGATCCACGTTTTCGGGCCGGGCAGAGG
>Ga0247727_10010022_pt1 | contig 16911 bp, 19 predicted proteins | sample WisWelCaveWW1625_FD_202498 | JGI IMG/M metagenome (GOLD analysis project Ga0247727, IMG submission 202498) | Biofilm microbial communities from Wishing Well Cave, Virginia, United States - WW16-25 | ecosystem: Environmental > Aquatic > Deep subsurface > Groundwater > Cave microbial mat | place...
GGGGGGTGTCGCTCATGGCTATCCTTTTCGCTCCGGCTGGGGATAGCCCTTATCTTCTCATATCCCTCTTTCCCCCGAATTTAGATGCGTTCGCCCTACAACCGACCACACCCCAACTTTTCCACCGACGAACGTAAAAGATCGTGGATTCACACCGCTTCCTTTCATTCAGAAGAGTCTGGTGCGCAAGCAAGATTGCCGACGGTGAGGGTCGCCTGCAATTCGTGCCCTGAGGCCGCCTTCTCGGCCTTGTATCGCCGCCACTCAGCAAACTCTATCAACTCTCCCACCAAGCGCTCGGCACGACGGGTTGGCCGCCCCTGTTTGAGAGTCAGGTCGGCATTGAAGTCGTCCCTGCCGAGGGCGAGATAAGTGGGCGCAAGCCAGAGGCGCAGTTCGTGGGGGGCGCACACCACTGATCGTGCCGTGATAGGTCGGCGAGGCCCAGATCATCGCATCAGCCCGGCAACAGGCCTCGATCAGCCGGGTGATGGTCGGAGAATGTTGAACGGGATAACCATCTATTGGCAGGCTGGGGTCATACATAGGCAGGTTGAGTTCGCGTAGGTCGAGCAATTCGGTCTGTGCGCCCTTCAAGGCCGCGCGCGAATACGACCGCTCGCGCAGGGTGCCGCCCAGGCCGACGATGACGGGAGTATTCATAGCGAATTCAAAAACTCAACGACATTCGTCGCGCCGCCCTCCTGCGCGTGAGCGAGTAATGAAATGCCGTGCGGCCCGTTGGCTAGCCGCATCTCCGGGAAAGGAGTCAGAATGGCTTTGACTATCTCCAGTTCCCCCAACATGGCGGCGGCCCCCAAACCAGTCTCCCAATCGCCGCCGCCCCAATCCCAGGCCGCGTTCACCAGCGCCCGTTCCTGAGTCAGCAAGGCTTTGACTCGTTCTAAATCAGTGTGAGCCACGCTCACAAATTCGAATACCAATTCAGATCGTAATGCGGGTGGACTATCCATCTTTATCCTTTCCACAAACTTGGAAGTTGATCGATCTGTTTCCAGCCGTCGCCCAATTCAACTTTCAGTACCGAGAGATCGCGGAAGTAGCGATCCAACACTGCCGCGCGTTCCATCGCCAGCGGCGGATGGCAGTAGTCTTCCTCCTCCCACACCGCCCAGCCCTCGGCGTCCAGGCGCGCATTACGAAGCGAATAGTCGAGCGCGGAGCCAAAAGGCCGCATCTGGGCAATCTCGCCCTGATCGAGATCGGCCCGCAACGGTTGCAAATCATTTTGCGCTTTAGCGCGCACGAGATAGTAAGCCATAGTTATCCTCCGTATTTAAATCCGGCCTCTTTCAAAGTGAGCGGCGTGCCTTCGCGATTGATACCGGCCTCGACGACCTCGGCCAAAAACAGCACATGGTCGCCCGACGGCATGCTGTTTATCACCTTGCACTCCACCCAACCTAGCGCCGACTCCAATAGCGGACTACCGGTGAGCGGACCGGGGCGCCCGAGGCCGTCGAACTTTTCATTGTTTCTCATTTTAGGATCAGTGGCGACGCAAGTTTGTCATCACGTCACCCATTTTTGCGGCGCCAGTTCAAACATTGCATCGTGATCGCCGTCGGTCTGAATGTCCCAGCTATATTTCTCTTGAAACGCCTTCACCAGCGCTTCGGAAAATGGCCGCTCGACAAGTTTCGCCGTACACTCCGCAATCACCGGGCTGTTTCCGCTCTCCAGCGCAATGCTGGCGCGCGGGTTGGCGAGCATGTTTTGGGCTTTCACCGTTCGCGCCCCGGTGAAGATGTAGGCCTTCTCACCCACCCACACAAACCAGATCGGCACAAGGTGAGGCCGGCCATCGGGCCGAGCCGTCGCCACCCAGAGATTCTGTTCGCGCTTCAATCGGTCTCGTTTGCTCATCGTTTGAGCCTATCTATCTTATTGAACGTCTCGCCGAAGATTAAGCCCCGCACGTGATCCGACTCTAAAAATGATCGGGGGAAACCGAGGCTGATCGGGTTGGCCTCATCCAAGCGTCGCCATTGCTCATCCGTCAAATCAAATTCCAGACAGCCCAGATTATCCTTGATCTGTGCCTCGGTGCGCGCGCCAAGAATGGGGATGATTTGCGCTTGCTTCTGCTGACGCACCCAGTTGATCGCCGCCTGCGATGGTGTGCGCCCGATCTCAGTTGCCATCGCCACGACCACCTCAGCCAAGGATTTGATCTTCGGGCTGGCGTCGTTGGATCGCTTCGGCTCATCCGTCGGCTTGTTGTATTTGCCTGTCAACTCGCCGCCTTCGAGCAGGCCCCAGGGGGTCACCGCCAGCCCCAATGCGTTCGCCATCGGCAACAGCTCACGCTCCACGCCCCGGTCGGCCAGACTGTAGGGCGCTTGGACTCCGACAAAGTGCGACCAGCCGCGCAATTCAGCAATGGCGTTCGCCTGCGAAACCACCCAGGCCGGAGTGTCCGAGAGGCCGATGTGCAATACTTTGCCCGACCGCACCAAATCATCAAACGCGCGCAACACTTCATCAACGGGCGTGGTGGAGTCCCACATGTGGAGCCAATAGAGGTCAATATAATCCGTGTTCAGTCGTTTGAGGCTTTCGTTCATCGACCGCATCATGTTTTTGCGGTGGTTGCCCCCGGCATTCGGATCCTCCTTTCGCAGGGTGAGAGAATACTTCGTCGCCACCACAAAATGATCGCGGTCACTGGAAATGAACTCGCCGACGTATTTCTCGCTCGTGCCATTGGTGTAATTGTAAGCCGTGTCAATAAAGTTGCCGCCGGCCCCGGCGAATGTGTCGAAGATTTTGCGACTCACTTCTTTCGACGCCCCCCACCCCCAATCCTCGCCGAACGTCATCGTACCCAGGCACAACTCCGAAACCCGCAGACCGCTTTTGCCAAAAAGTTTGTAGCGCATGTAATCCTCCTGTTATCACTATAGCAAAAACAAAAGCCGGCCGCATTGCGCGACCGGCCAATGTTAGACCTGTACAAAAGTACAGGAGCTTTGACCACATCACAAAAGTAACACGCCGCGAAATCCGCGTTCCGATTTTATCCCCTCCATAGTGACAAACTATGATACATTCTACGCACAGTCAGCCTTCGAACCAGAGTGGCCCACCTCAAAAAGGAGCATCCCCTTCATGCAAACCATTTTGTTTGTATGCCCGCACGGCACGGCCAAGAGCGTCATCGCCGCCGCCTATTGCCAGCAGTTAGCCGAGCAACGCGGCCTGCCCTTACACGCTATCTTCGCTGGAACCGACCCTGACCCCGTCATTGCGCCGGCAGTAGCGGCTCGACTGCAAGCAGAGGGAATTCAGATTGCGCCGCAAACGCCGCATCGTGCCACGCCCGAGGAATTGAGCAGTGCCTTTCGCATCCTATCACTCGGCTGTGATCCAAACGATCTCCCGCCCGGCTCAGAGGTGATCCATTGGGACGATGTGCCGCCAGCCAGTGTCAATCTGGCGGCCACGTGCGACGACATTCGCGCCCGGGTCGAGCGGCTCGTTGAAACTTTGACCCCTATTCTCTGAATGGGCAGGTAAGCTATATCTGCCTCGATCAATGACGTGATGGTAGTTCCTCACGAGTCCTACGCCCGGCTCTTTTTGCGCTTCCTGCGGTTTGGCTTGTTAGCCTGGGGCGGCCCTGTCGCCCAGATCGCCATGATCCGGCAAGAGCTTGTCGAAGATGAGCATTGGGTTTCGCCTGAACGATTCAACCGCGCCCTCGCCGTCTATCAAGTCCTGCCCGGCCCGGAGGCGCATGAATTATGCGTCTATTTCGGGATGATCGCTCGCGGGCGCCTCGGCGGACTGCTGGCCGGGCTGGGCTTCATGCTCCCCGGCCTGATCCTCATGCTCGCCCTGTCATGGTTCTACTTTGCCGTCGGCATTGACACACCCTTGTTCGCCGCCATCTTTCGCGGCTTCCAACCGGCGGTCGCCGCCCTCATCGTCCGCGCCGTTCACCGCATCGGCGGCCACGCCCTCAGCGATCGCTGGCTGTGGGCCATTGCACTGATCGTCGGGATTGCAGAATTGCTCGGCGTCAGCTTTTGGCTATCGCTAGCATTTGCGGGATTGACTTACGTCTTCATCAAACGTGGTCAGTATGGCGTGGCCGCGCTGATCGGAGTCGCATTTGTCGCCGGATCGATCTTGTTGCTCAACAGTCCCGCCACTGCCTTGGCGACCGCATCGCCAGCCGCCGCAACGGGTCAACCGTCTCTATTGAATCTGTTTGTCTCTGGCCTACGTGGCGGTTTGCTGACGTTTGGCGGCGCTTACACCGCCATCCCATTTTTACAGCGCGACGCCGTCACCATCGGCGGCTGGATGACGAGCGCACAATTCCTCGACGGGCTGGCCCTCTCCGGCATCCTCCCCGCTCCGCTCATCATCTTTTCAACCTTCATCGGCTACAGCGGCGGCGGCCTGCCCGGCGCGCTCGCCATCACCACCGGAATTTTTCTCCCCGCCTTTGCCTTCACCCTCATCGGCCATGACTATGTTGAGCGGCTGATCGAGAACAAAGCCCTGCACACTTTCCTCGAAGGCATCACCGCTGGTGTGGTCGGCATCATCGCCGCCACCACTCTCAACCTGATGCGCGCCACCCTCACCGACCTGCCGGCGCTCGTTATCTTTGCATTGGCCTTGATTGCACTGTATCGCTGGAAGGCCAAGGCCGCCGTCGCCGGGGTGGTGCTGGGCGCGGGCCTGCTGGGCCTGTTGCTCCGGGCGTAATCTTCCTGTAAGTCGGCTGTAAGACATCAGTGCTATGGTCTCAACAGGAGATCAGCCCATGTCTCGATCGCGCCTATTGTCAATTGCCGCCGCCGCCGTTCTGTTCAACGCCTGCGCCGTTCCGGCGACGACAGTTCCCCTGGTGAAGCCGCCAGCCACAGCGGAGGCGGCCTCCCCGTCCTCCCCCACCCTCGCGCCGGGGAGGCCGATCTCCGAGGCGGAGGCATCCCAACTCATGCAAGCCCTCATTACACCTGACGCACCGGACGCCATCCAAAAAATTTTGGCCGCCAACGATACCCGCTTCATCGCCGTCTTCATTGAATTGATGCGCGTGGCCCAAATCGGATTGATCGATCCCACGCCCTACGGTGACTACATTGACGCCCTCGAAAAGCTCAGCGGCCAATCGTTTGGCAGTGATTGGCCGGGTTGGATCGAATGGTACGGCAAGACCGACCTGACGCCGCCGCCCGGCTTCGCCGGCTGGAAGGGACAACTACTCACCGGAATTGATCCGCGCTTTGCCGATTTTCTGCGCGACGATGCCCCCTTGCGCATCCGGGTGGAGGAAATCCAATGGGGCGGGGTCCGGGTTGACGGCATCCCCGCCCTCGACAACGCGGCCATGATCCCGGCGGCGGAGGCCTCATATCTGACTCCCGACGAGCCAGTCTTCGGCCTTTCCATCAATGGCGACAGGCGCGCCTACCCGTTACGCATTCTCGACTGGCACGAAATGGCAAACGACGTGGTGGGCGGTGTACCGGTGTCATTGGCCTATTGCACGCTGTGCGGCGCAGGCGTTGCCTACGATGGCCGGGCCTCGGATGGGAAGGAATATACCTTTGGGTCGTCGGGCTTTTTGTTTCGCAGTAACAAGTTGATGTACGACCGGCAGACGCGGACGTTGTGGAATCAACTCACCGGTGAGCCGATGTTGGGTGAACTGGCCGATACGGATGTGAAATTGAGTCTGTTGCCGGTGGTGTTGACAACGTGGGCCGAATGGCAGAAGCAACACCCCGACACCGTTGTGCTGGATGTGAACACCGGCCACGACCGACCGTACACGCCCGGCGCGGCTTACGGCGATTACTTCTCCGCCGCCGACACCATGTTCCCGGTGTGGCAACGCAACGAGCTGCTCCCGGCCAAAGCCCGGGTGTATGCCTTGCGGATCAACGGCGTGCCGAAGGCCTATCCGGTGGAGGCGTTGACGGCGGAAAAAGTGGTGAATGACTCGTTAGGCGGGACGTCGGTGGTACTGGTAGCGACGAGGGGCGCAGTGCAAGTGGAGGGCGTCAATCAGCGCGTCGGCCCGGTGACGTATGACGCCGGGGGCGAGGTGCGGGCCTTTGATCGCGGCGACTGCACCTTCTCACCCGGCCCGGATGCCGACCCGGTGATTGATGCTGAAGGGCAAAGTTGGACAGTAACGGAAGAGGCGTTAATCGGGCCGAACGGTGAAAGTGCGCCGCGCCTTAATGGGCATCTGGCTTATTGGTTCGGCTGGTTTGCGTTTTTCCCGAACACGTTGGTGTATGGGCAATGACTCGCGTTGCTGGATGTCGGCGACTGTCGTAGGTCTAACGGGCAGTTGAATCTTTTTGCCACGAATTTCACGAAGAGCCGGGCCTACTTTGAAAGATGAAGTACCAAAATCGGCCTGTCAGGAAATAAACGACGAGTAATGTCAGCGCCCCGGCATAAATTTCATTTTCAAGAAGTTGTCCAGTTCCGTATTTGTATAAGAATAGCCCGACAGAGATAATGAAATTCAGCAAGCCGTATAGAATGTTTTTGGAGTTGCCGAAACCAAATGCGCTAAACATGCGACCCTTCCAAATGCCCAGAACAAAATGAGGCATAGCATTCATCAGGGTCAGTCCAATAATAAAGTCAACGACATCCATTGTGTCTCCTGCCTCGCCGGTTTGTGCGTTTCTGCGGAATGCACAAACCGGCGAGGTCGTTGCAAGTCGATTACTTGAGTCGTCGCAGGCCAATGAATTGAACGATGGCGAACACCGCAACAATGTCGGCAATGATGACGACAAGCCACCTGCCCGCCGTAGTGAACGGCGGCCAGCCAATGAGGAGCAGGACGAGACTCGCGACCACCCACACAGTGTCGGCGACCACGGCGAAGAGGGCGTCGTTACGGGAGATCGGCTGGCGAGTCGCCATACGATAGAGGCCAACGGCGTAGCCGATCAAGCCCAGGCCGAGGATGATCAAAATGATCGGCGAGGAGAGACCAAGAAAGGCCGCCAGCGGCCCGGCGGCGACGGCGGCGATCACTCCGCTGAGGCCGGAGAAGAGGGTGTTGCCTAGCAGGGCGCGGCGCAGGAGGGAGTCATTGGGAATGGTTTGGGTCGTCATAGGTAGAAGCCTTTCGATTTGAATTTGGCTTCAGATTACTTGCAAAGCCACTGCCGAGTCCACCAAAAGCACTGCCAATCACTGCCAGTTTTTTTAGGTGACTGTCACCGGAGCAGAAAAGCCTGAATTTCAGAGCGCCTCATTGCCCGGTGACAGTCACCTTGAAGGCGTCGGATCTGACGATCCGCCGCGAGCGAGTTACAAGTTTCTTTCGCGCAAATCTTTGGCGACGAGTTTGGCGGCGGCGCTTTGCCAGTTGTAGAGGGTGCGTTCGGGGACGTGGGTACGAAACCACTCGAGGGCGGCGTGGGTGGACGTGTCGAACCCGTTCTGTTCAGCGCGGCGCGAGTAGGGTTTGAGGCCGACAACATAGAGGAAGTACAGCACGTTGTAATGTCGCCACTCGTCCGAGAGGCCAAAGTCACCCCGGCCACGCGGCTTGAGACGAGCGATGCTTTCGGTGAGCAGGGCTTTGAGTTCGACGGCGCGCTCGAGAGTGTCATCGGTTGCGCCGCGCGCGGCAAGGCGCTGGGTGAGGAGCGGCAAGCGTGCCAGCGGGCTGGCCGCCAGCCGCGAGAGGTCGCCCAGGTGGCCGAGAGCGCGGCGTGTGAGGCGGGCAAACTCGGCCTCGTCGAGCGTGCTGAGTTCGACCCCCTCATCCGTGCGCGGCAGGGCGCGGGCCACAGCGCGCAAATCGGCGCGGGCCTGGCTGAGATGCGGCTTGCCGAAAAAGACGAAGCGATCAAGGGCGGATTGAATCGAATCGGCGAACACTTGTACGGCGATTGCCGCCGTGGTCACCGCCAACCACAACAGCGCCATTCTCACATCAATCCCCGTCCCCCGCAAAGCCAGCGTCACCAGCCCGCTGAAGAGGGCAACGGCGAAACAGGCCGAGATGAACGAGCGAGTCATATCGGGCAGGAGGGTTTCACCTTCATTGAAAGCATCAAGGAAGGCGATCGCGACGCCGAGAACAATGAAGTCCAAGCTGATTGCCAACAGCACCCAACTACGCGGCAACCAGTCGAGGGGAACGATCAACAATCCCAGTCCCAGGGCAAAGAAGAGTGTGACCGTGAAAATAACGCCGAGTGATTTTCTGGCCTGCGCTGGCAGGGTGCGGCGCGACATGTCGCGGCGCAACAGGGTGCGGCGCAGATAGAAAAGTGTCATCAGCCAGCATAACAGAGGCAAAAACAGAACCGGCGCACGCCATTGGGTTAACGCCACCGACTCGTTTGGCGGTGCGACCTCAATCAGGCTTTGCAGGGCCAGCGCGAACGCATAAGCCACTGTCCCCAGCCCGGCGAAGCGCAACGGACGGTTGGCCAGATGGCGATTGAGGCAATACAGACCCAGCCACAACGTAAAGGCAAAGGTCGAAAATTCGAGGGCTAATAGCATGGCAAATACAAAGGTGTTCGCCGACTGAAGTCGGATCGCGGGAGCCTACGGCTGAGCGTCGGCCTACGCCGACGCATCGTCCGCGCAGGCGGACGGTCGGCGCACCAGCGCCCCTAACGTGCGACTTCAGTCGCACCCATTCAACGACTCAACTTCACCAGCCCCCGCCCCGCCGCTATTGTCACCGCCTCAGTGCGGTTACCCGCCCCCAATTTACCCATAATGGAACTGACGTGAAACTTGACGGTGCGCTCGGTGATGACGAGCCTGGCGGCGATCTCTTTGTTGCTTTTGCCCTGCGCCAACAATCGCAACACTTCCAACTCGCGCTCGGTCAACGGCTCTGCGTCATTCTCCTGCGCGCGGACGTGATTGAGAAGTTTACTGGCGACGACAGGTTGAAGCAACGATCCGCCCGCGCTCACCACGCGAATAGCCTTGAACAACTCCTCGCGCGGCGCGCCCTTGAGCAAATAACCCTGCGCCCCGGCCTGCACCGCGGCCACAATGCGCTCGTCGCTGTCGAAGGCGGTGAAGACGATGACGCGCATCCCAGGGTGTGCCGCCCGAATCTGGCGCAGGGCTTCCACCCCGTCCAGTTCCGGCATCTCCAGATCGAGCAGGATCACATCCGGGTTCAACTGCGCGGCGCGATGCACGGCCTCAGTGCCGGTCGCCGCTTCACCCACGATCTCAAAATCCGGCTGGGTGCCAAGCACAGCCGCGAGGCCGTCACGGACGACAGGGTGATCGTCTGCGATAAGAATATGAATCGTGACAGTCATAATTTCGTAGAGACGACCCGGTGGGTCGTCTCCCTCCGCCCCGACAGATTGCCCCCACTCGGAGACGTTCCATCGGAACGTCTCTACATCCATAAATCGGCGGGTTTATCTCTGTCCAATTCCCATTTGACTGGGTTAGTGACAATATACTGGCGGATCTTCCTCAGTGATTCTTTATTTCGAATGATATGATCGAAAAATCGTGGCTGCCAATAAAAATCCGGAAACCCAGCCGCCCAAATGTGTTTGGTGCAGACTGATTTGAATTGGCCGACAATGGCCCCCAACGAACCCGATTTCAATCGCGCCTTCGTAGAGACGACCCGGTGGGTCGTCTCCTCTTCCCCTCGGAGACGTTCTTCAGAGAGACGTTCCACCGGGAGAGGTTCCACCGGAACGTCTCTACCAGATTCCTCAGAGACAGGCTTGATGATAATGATCCTATGAATATGATTGGGCATGACGATCCATTCATCCAATTCCACGTTCGGACGAATGGTTGGGGTCTTCTGCCATTCTTCAGCCACAATACCCCCAATTGCTGACAACCGCACATCGGCTTCAACTATCTCGCCAAAGAAGCTTTCTCGGTTTCGGGTGCAGAGGGTGACGAAATACCAACCTGCGGCGGCATAATCCCGCCCACGCAAACGGGCTGACGCAATTCGATACTTGTTTTTGAATAACGCCATGGCCGACCATCCTTGTAGAGACGACCCGGTGGGTCGTCTCCTTCCCCATTTGACCGATCATCCCATCGCCAATACATATTCTGCCTGGAGACGTTCTACCCGGAGACGTTCCACCGGGAGACGTTCCTCCGGAACGTCTCTACATTGCACCGCCCTTGTAGAGACGACCCGGTGGGTCGTCTCTTTCCCCATTAGCCGATGATGCCATTCTAAAAGACGTTCCACCCGGAGACGTTCCACCGGAACGTCTCTACGGATTGTATCTGGCAAACATTCGCGCCAATCCTACACCGTTCCCCCCAATGGGATATTGGCCTCCACCCTCGTCCCCGCCCCCAAACTGCTCTCCAACTTCAGCGTCCCTCCCAGCAACTTCACCCGCTCATTCAACCCGATCAGCCCATAGCGATCCTTTGGCGTTTGCGAAGGATCGAAACCGCGCCCATCGTCCTCGACGATCAGTTGCGCCTGATCGGGTGTTACGGTGAGGCACAGGCGAACGTGCTGGGCCTGGGCATGACGGCTGACGTTAGTCAGGGCCTCCTGCGCCACACGATAGAGTCCGGCTTCGACGCGCAGAGGCAAATTTCCGGCATCGCCCGCAATCTCAAAACCCACCGGCAAGTTGGCCTTCGTCGCCCATTCGTCGGCCAGCGCCTGCAAGGCTCCGGCCAGCGTGCGGCCCTCCAATGGCGCGGCCCGCAAATCCATCATCGTCCGACGGGCCTCGTCGAGGCTGGTGCGGGCGAGGGCTAGGGCCTGATGGAGAGATTTCCGGGCGCGGTCGGCGTTGGCGGCGTCCAACAGAGCCTCGGCAGTTTCCAGTTGCAGGGTGATGGCCGTCAGTCCCTGCGCCAGCGTGTCGTGAATCTCGCGCGCCAGCCGGTTGCGCTCCTCCAGCGCCCCGTACTCCGCGCTTTGGGCAAACAACCGCGCCCGCTCAATTGCCACTGAGGCCTGCGCCCCCACCGCTGAGAGCAATTGTAAATCGGCCGCGCTGAGAAATTGCCATTCGTCGGTGGCAACGTTAATTAGGCCCAGCGGCTTGCCCTGCGCAATGAGAGGCACGGTGGCGTGGAAGAGCAGGCCACGCGTGTCTTCTGTCGAGTCATCCGCATCCTGCAAACGCGTACACTCCACCACGTTGACGGCGCGGGTCAACAACCCATGCCGCATCAAATGCTGGCAATGGCAATCCGGCGGGTCGCACAGATAGTAGTAATTGTTCTCGACCAGGGCCGGCGGCAGATCGCATTGGGCGCACAGGGCAAAGTCGTGCGGCGCGGGCGCGTTGGGCAAATAGCGCGTCAGCCCCGACTCCGTCCACAAAAAAATCCAGGCCGTTTGCAGGCCCATCGTTTCCACCAGCGTCCCCAGCGTGATATCAAGAGTGGCTTGCAAATCGGTGGTGCGATTCAGTTCGTCGGCCAGGCGGTTGAGGGCGCGCAGGCGGGCGATCTCGCGTTCGCGGGGATCGTCGCCGAACAGATCCTGCCGCCGCCGGATTTGATCGCGGCTGAGCAGTGGGCGATCAAAATTAAACTCCTCAAACGGCGACGAGTCGATCAGCCTCGCCGCCTTCGCCCACTCGTAAAATCGTTTGAGGGCGGCGATCTTGCCCGTCAGCTTCTTGCGCCCCGCCCCGGCGATCTGTGCTTCGAGTAGATAGGTGCGAATGTCCACGTCGTCGTTCGTGTCTGGCGCAAAATCACCAGCGCGGCGATCCGCCTGCCAGGTCAAATACTCACGCACGGCTTCGCGAACCTCAGCCTCGGTAGAAGACGACACAAAGCGATCAAACAATGAAGTCATACTTTAAACACATGGCCGCGCGCCACGTAATGGGCGATAATAACGAATTATATGTCCATTTCCCCCTATCTGACCTTTTCCCGCGAAGAGTGGGCCAACCTCCGGGCCTCCGCCCCTCTTAGCCTCACCGAAGTCGACCTGAATGAACTGAAAAGCTTCAACGATCAAATCTCGCTGGCCGAAGTCGCCGACATCTACCTTCCCCTCTCGCGCCTGATCAATTTATACGTCACCGCTACCCAGACTCTGCGCCATGCCGCCGACACATTTTTAAGCCGTCCCACCACCAAAGTACCCTACCTCATCGGCCTCGCCGGGAGCGTCGCCGTGGGCAAAAGCACGACCGCCCGCATCCTGCAAGCCCTACTCGCCCAGTGGCCCGACCACCCCAACGTCGCGCTTGTCACCACTGATGGGTTTTTATATCCGACAGCGGTTTTAGAAGAACGGGGATTGATGAAACGCAAAGGCTTCCCGGAGAGTTACGACGCTCGGCGGTTAGTACACTTCGTGGCCGATGTCAAATCTGGCGCGCCCGAAGTCTACGCGCCCGTGTACTCGCACCTGCTCTACGACATCGTTCCCGGCGAAATCCAAACCGTGCGCCAGCCCGACATTCTGATCCTCGAGGGGCTGACCGTTTTGCAGAGCGGCGCGTCGGGGCGACCGACTCGAGTCTTTATCTCCGACTATTTTGACTTTTCGATTTGCGTGGACGCCGAGGAAAGATTGATCCGCCAATGGTACGTCGAACGCTTTTTACGCCTGCGGGAGACCGCCTTTCAGAACCCGGCCTCCTACTTCCACCACTACTCGCGGCTATCAACCGAAGAAGCCATCGAGACCGCCAAACGCATCTGGGACGACATCAACGGCCCCAACTTGCGCGAAAACATCGCCCCCACCCACGACCGGGCGCGCCTGATTCTGGAGAAAGGCGCACATCATGCGGTACAGAGAGTGTGGTTGAGGAAGGTGTAATTTGGCCGACGCCCGTCAATATCCGGCGTTGACTTGAAGCGGCGTCGGCTTATACTTGCATTCCAGATATAGGGATCTTACGCCAAAAATTTTCGGCCTGGCATCCCGTACGGGGATAATAGACGAATCTTTTTATTGGCTCAGTAACAAGTTGGGCGGCTTGTAATACAGCGTGCGAGTCGCCCTAGCTAGTTCGTGTCCAAGAAATGGCTAGCGCAACGAGCGCTCGCCCAACTTAACATTTGCAAAAAAGGAAGCCTCAGGAGTAAGGTCATGGTGTGTCCAAACCTATTCCTGGAGGCTTCCGATGTTCATCATAGCCTACCCGGTTGATGCCCGATTTCTGCAGAATGACTTGGTGTGGGTGGCTCAACGGACGACGAAATTCCGGCAGTGGCATGACTTGTTGCAGGCGGTTTGTGCTGATGCCCGGGTGCAATTGGTCCTGCGCCATGATTTGGCACCCACCCCCGCGAGGCGGCGGAAGGGTGCGCCCGCCTTGCCAGCGAACGTCACCGTGTGCCTGGCCGTGACCCGACGCTTGTTGGGCTGGAGCTATCGCACGGCGATGCAAGAATTGAATGTCAATGCTGGCTGGCGCTGGGTGTGTCAATTGTATTTGCGACCCGTGCCGAACTTTCGAACGATCCAGAACCGGGAAGCCAAGTTGAGCCCCAAGACCATTCGCCTGATCAACCAAGTAGTGGTCGCGGTAGGGCAAGGCCTGGGGGTGACCAAAGCCGAGAAGCTTCGGGTAGATGGTTCGGTGACGGAAACGAATATTCATTACCCGACCGATAGCAGTTTGCTCGACGACGCGGCCCGCGTTCTCAGTCGCTTGGTGAAGCAAGCGCGGGAAGTGAAGCCACCGCGCTCGCTGGCGGACAAAGCCTGGTTTCGCGACCGGCATCGGCAAGCCCATGGCCTGGCTCGGGACATCAGTCGCTTGACCCGGGCGAAAGCCAAAAACACCGGGAAATCCAGCTTGAAATTGTACGGGCAGTTGCTGGCGGTGGTCGAAACTTTGGTGGCCCAAGTCGCAGAGATTCAACCGCGCTGGGCTGGCCTGAACGACGCGGTCGCGGATCAATTGAATGAGATATTTGATCACTATCTGCCGTTGGTGCAACAAGTCATCGACCAAACCCGGAAGCGGGTGCTGGAGAGTCTGTCTGTCGCCGCCAGCGACAAAGTCGTGAGTCTGTTTGAACCGCACACGGCCATCATTTGTCGCGGCCAAGCCAAACCGAAAGAGACCGAATTTGGGCGCAAGATTTGGTATGGCGAAATCGACGGCGGATTGATAAGCGAGTACCGCGTCCTGGTGGGTAATCCCGATGAAGCCCAGTATCTGATTCTCAGTGTGCAACATCACCGTCGGCTGTTTGGCAAACCGCCTCAGGAAGTTTGTGGGGACCGGGGCATTCATTCGACTGCCAATGAAAAAGAAGCGCGGGCCTTGGGCGTGCGTCGGGTGAGCTTGCCGCAACCGGGTTACAAGACGAACCGCCGGCGGCGTTACGAGAAGCAGCCGTGGTTCCGGGCCGCGCAACGCTTCCGCAACGGGATTGAAGGCCGCATCAGTCAGTTGCGTCGGGCGCGGAGATTGGATCGCTGTCTGGCTCATGGCGAGGTCGGGATGGAACGCTGGGTGGGCTGGGGCGTCATTGCAAATAATCTGGCGACCATCGCCCAATTCTTGATCAAGCATCAGCGCGGTGTGCCTGCCGTTGCCTCATGTTGAAAAGTGATTTCTTGGACACGAACTAGCTATCACTTGTAATGAAAGGAGACAATTGGCCCATGGAACAGCCTCTACCTCAAGATGTACAGAAACTGTTGATGGACTTAGAGAGGAGTATATCCCCAGGTCTTAGGATTACCGCCGCTGAAAAGCTTGGCAGATTGGCGCAGAACGATGAACGAATTATCAATGCTCTCAAGAGAGTGGCGATGCGTGATGCTGACTCCGCTGTCCGACGCGCAGCATTAAACGCGCTTTCTCCAGAGCAAAGCAAGCGCACAGAAGAAAAGAAGATTAAGGAAGGCCTATTCGCGGGGGAGAAACGTCAGCCCCTTTGCGTAGTACTCTGTGAGTTGCCTTCAGAGTTCTCCGCGGGGCGCGCAAAAGATGATGTACTCGCAATATTGGAGAAGGCTGCTCGATTTGCCTTCAATCTCGTTGACAGGAAGTACGGCAGTATCTCGCGTGACTGGCAGGTGGATTACATCTTGAAACCCTATGGCGTAATGTATAGTTGCGATGTTATTGATCCAGCACTCGCTATAGAGGTCGCTGAATATACCAAACAAGCGTGGAGAGAACTAATGGCAGATATAAGGACGAATGGAATTGTAGTTTTCCTTCGTGCGTAACAATATTTGCCGCAACCGTCTGATTCAATGCCACATCTATCTTAGCGGCATCAGGTCGCCGCCCACCACGGCATGCAGGCGACGGGGCTGGGCCGGCCAATTTGAGCGAGTCGCTACTTTACCGCTTTACCGCCCCGTGCCTGATGCCAGCCGTTAGGCTGAGCAGGAAGCCTATAGTGCCCATTGTGGCAAAGGAGAAAATTAGATGACTACTGAAACCAAGTGGTATCGTGTTGCCAACGATGCAAAGCACGCTCGCCAAATCGTCGTTCATTTACCTCCAGACGCTCAGGTGAAGTCACGCGTGGAGGGTAATCTTCTCGGGCCGATGAGCCGTGCGTGGAATCAGGACTGGGCTGGAATGACTCTTTTCATGTCAGGCGACACGCCCGAGAGTAAGGGGCCTTTCGTATTTGCAAAGGCTAATGGGGTTGTTGAGCTTCTAAAGGGCTGCCCTGCTCGAGTAGCCTTCTCGTTTTATCGGTACAGGGCAGGAGGATTCCTACAGATCTTCGTCCATGTTCATTCACCCGCAGTAGAAACGCGAGCACGTTTCCCTTTCATCATTGAAAACGGTCATTGGCCAGACAATGACGATACAAAGAAGTTGATTCCAGCACTGATTGAAAGGGAACACTTGGAAGTATGCTTTGTAGCGGACGGGCCAACTGGGCCAAATCAAGGGTATTTTGGGCTGAGAGTGCCTCTGCCTGCGGCCTATCGGGAGGCGTTGAAGGAGGAATGGACAAGTTTGAACGAGTATCACAATCTTGTTTCAGTCTCAGTGAGGGACTTCAATGGAGCATTGAGGCAGTTTGAGGCTGAGAACCCATTGGAAGAGAATCCCATACTCAGTGAGGCCCCAAAAGGGTAGTGGAAGTTTTGGAAGTGAGTTGGAGGCTCAGCCTAATCGGGTAGCCGGGGCGCATTACTGCGCCCCAGCCCCCTCAGAATCGTGCTTGAGTCTTCGCAGTCATCCGGCTCCTCAAGACAAGGGCTGTCGTCGTCATCAGCACCATTGGCTTGCCGAACTTCAAACCTTGCTCTATAGATTCAGCCAAGTGACCGCCCCCTACGTCCCCACCACCACCCCGCCATCCACACCCAACACGTGGCCGTTGATGAAGCTGGCTTCGTCCGAGGCCAAAAATAAATAAGCGGCGGCGACATCCTGCGGCTGGCCCATGCGGCCCACCGGCGTGCGCTCCACCATCCCCGCCAAAATTTTTTCCGGCATCCCCTTCGTCATGTCGGTGGCGATGAAGCCGGGGGCGACGGCGTTGACGGTGACCCCGCGCTTGCCGAACTCGCGCGCCCACACCTTCGTCATCCCAATCACACCCGCCTTCGAGGCCACGTAGTTCGTCTGCCCGAAGTTGCCATACAGCCCGACGACGGACGAGGCATTGATAATGCGGCCATAGCCCTGCTTGATCATGATCGGGACGATGGCTTGCGTGCAATTGAATACGCCTTTGAGGTTGACATTGATCACCGCGTCAAAGTCGGCCTCGCTCATCTTGCCGACCACCTCGCCGTCTTTCACCTTCACCAACAACCCGTCGCGCAGAATCCCGGCATTGTTGATCAAAATATCAATCCGGCTAAGGAATGAGAATTAAACAACTGTCTGATTTGGCAGGGCCCGATAGTTCCATTGAGGGAGAACTGTGTCAAAGATAAGGCGCATGTTGAGCTTGAAGTCTGCGGCCACTTTGCGTCCGGTTTGA
>Ga0247727_10010023_pt1 | contig 16910 bp, 17 predicted proteins | sample WisWelCaveWW1625_FD_202498 | JGI IMG/M metagenome (GOLD analysis project Ga0247727, IMG submission 202498) | Biofilm microbial communities from Wishing Well Cave, Virginia, United States - WW16-25 | ecosystem: Environmental > Aquatic > Deep subsurface > Groundwater > Cave microbial mat | place...
TTTGCGTTCTTGCGGATCCGACTTTCGGACCAAATTCCATGGCCGTTCCTTGATCGACCGGCTGAACTGCTCGAAGTTTCTCGAGGCGTCTTGCATGCTCTGCATGGCTTCATAAAACGAGCTTTGATTCGCGGTCACCAAGCCGTTGACCGATTGCATGGTGTTGCTCAGATCGCGCATCAAGGTGTCGGTGCGCGCCAGGGTTTTGTGCATTTGTTCCAGGGTCATTTCCAATGAGGCGGCGTTGTCGCCCATGAGGCGATCCATCTTGGCGCTGAGGTTGGCCAACTGCTCGGTGAGCAATTTGAGATTCACGACGATGCCGGAAATGTCGGGCATGCTTCGCGCGAGAAGAGTATCGGCGTTGGCAATCATGCTGGAAAAATGCGCGCGATTTTGTTCGTCCAGGATGGCGTTGAGATTGCGCAGCAGCACCTCTGCTTGTCCGCTGACCGCAGTGAGCGGGCCGCTAAGCTGAGAGAGCGGAGGGACGTCCTTGCTGGCGAGACGACTGCCCGACGGCAGCAGCGGCGCGCTCGGCGATCCGGTGGTGATCTCGACGTAATAGTCGCCCATGAGATTGATCGTAGTGATGGTCGCGTAGGAATCGGTTTTCACCGGCGTTTTGGCATTGAGGCGCAGCACGACTTCGATTTTTGAATTGTCGTCGTCGGGGATGTAGCTCTGCTCCACCGCGCCGACCATCATGCCGCCGAAGCGAACGAGAGAGCCAGGCTCGATGCCGGCACTGAAGCCGAAGCGCGCCGTGTAAATATTTTCCTTGCGCTCCCATTCCACGCCGCTGATGATGATGAGAAAAGCGACGAGCACGGCAAAGCTCACTACCACCATCACGCCGACTTTGATTTCTTGCGAACGATACTCCATCAATAACCTCAATTGTTAAATCATTAACCGCTGAGACATAGAGAATAATCGGAATGGTGGATTAATGGATTGATGGAATTTCCAACAATCCATTAATCCCAAAATCCATCAATCCAGACGTTGCTGGATTCTCAGCGAACTCTGCGACTCGGCGGTGAATATTTCAAATTACGCGTTGCTATCAACCAAAGAGCTGAGATATTTTTCACGATCAACGTCTTCGTCGTCCGCCTCGCGTTGCAAAAACTGCTGCACAATCGGATCAGAGCTTGACTTCAGTTCTTCGGGCGTTCCAAGCGCGATCAGTTTTCCTTCGTGCAACATCGCGATGCGGTCGGCAATCGTGAACACCGACGCCAGCTCATGCGTTACGACGACGATGCTCATCTTGAAGGCGCGTTGCAGTTTGAGAATGAGCTTGTCGATGCCCATCGCCACTACGGGATCGAGTCCGGCAGAAGGTTCGTCGCAAAAAAGAATTTCCGGATCCATGGCAATGGCGCGGGCGAGACCGGCGCGCTTTTTCATACCGCCGCTGAGCTGCGCCGGTATGAAGTCGTCAAATCCGCTGAGGCCGACAAGATCGAGCTTGATGCGCGTCATGATCTTGATCGTCGATTCTTCGAGCTTCGTATGCTCGCGCAGCGGCAGCGCGACGTTGTCGCCGACTTTCATCGAATTGAACAGCGCCGCGCCTTGGAACAGCATTCCGACTTTGCGCAACACCGGCACCATCTCAGCTTCCGAGAGCGATGCGATGTTCTGACCCTTGATCCAGATTTCCCCCTGAGTTGGTTTTTGCAGACCGATGATGTGACGCAGCAACGTGCTCTTGCCGCAGCCCGACCTGCCGAGGATCACCATGGTCTCGCCGCGATGGATGTCGAGGCTGATACCCTTGAGAATAGGTCGAGGGCCATAATACGTTACTAAGTTGCGTATGCTGATGACCGGTTCTTCCATATCCGCTTTCAGTTGCACCTGCTGAGGCAGCTTGAAAGCAACTCATCCCCCTGCCCCCTTCTCTTGGGAAGAGAAGGGGGAGAGTCGGTCGAGATTCTTAAAGTCCCCTTCTCTTTATTACCCCGCTCCGCTTCCTTATCTTGTTTATGAAGCGGGGCGGAGAGAGAAGGGGATTTAGGGGATGAGTTGCTGTTCGCGCAAATAGACAACAATGCTCAAAACTTACAACGTCGAATAAAACAACGCGGTGAAAAAAACATCCGCGGCGATGATCAAGAAAATCGAAATGACCACTGAGGCCGTGGTTGATTTGCCGACGCCTTCAGCGCCGCCTTCGACGATGAAACCCTCGTAGCAACCAATCGCCGAAATAATCAACGCAAAAAATTCTGTTTTCACCAAGCCGCTAACCAAATCTTTCATCACCAAAGCGCCGGCGGTTTGGTTGTAATAGCGAATCGTGCTAATGTCGAGCGAGAATACGCCGATTACATAGCCGCCGATGATGCCGACGAGATCGGCGAGAATAACCAGACACGGTAACATGATCATCATTGCCAAGGTTCGCGGCACGACGAGAAATTGAATCGGGTTCAACCCCATCGTGCGCAAGGCGTCGATCTCTTCGGCGACTTTCATCGTGCCGATTTCGGCAGCGATTGCGGAGCCGCTGCGTCCGGCGATGATGATGGCGGTCAAGAGCGGGCCAAGCTCGCGCGTGATCGACACCGCAACTAAATTCGCCACAAAGATCGTCGCGCCGAAACGTTCGAGTTGATACGCCGCCTGCATCGCCATGATCAAACCGACGAAGAACGAGATGATCGTCACGATGGGCACCGAATCATAACCGATGCGCACCATTTGCTCGACGGCGCTGCGCCAGCGCAAGCCCTTGCCCTTCAGCGGCGCGATGAACATCCACCAAAACACGTCCACGCCGAGGCGCGCCAGGCTGTCGATGTGCGCGAGTACATTGAGTATGCTGCGCCCGACCGAACCGAATGTGCTGCGAATGCCGATCATGACAAGCTCGCCAATGCCGCTGCTTCGTCTTTGTGAATCTCAAAAACTTTGTCGAGCCGGCTCAGCTCGAAAACTTCCCTGACCGCCGGCGCCAATCCGAACAGTTTGAACTTGCCTTTGTACTTGCCGACTTGTTGCAGGCCTTCGACGAGCGTGGCGACGCCGGAGCTGTCCATGTAACCGACCTCCGTCAAGTTGACGAGAATCGCCGGCGTTTTTTTGCCGGTCAGCGCGATGATCGTCTTGCGTACCTGCGGCGACGAATACAGATCGACATCTCCCTTGATCGAGACGATGGTCGCCTCGTCTTTTTTTGCGGTGGTGACTTCGAGCATCTGTCCTTCATTTCCCTGGCAGATATTTCGTGAGCGTCAATTGATTTCCTTCTTCTTTTTTATTTTTATTATTTCCAAACTCGACCTTGTCCATCACGCTGCGAATGAGATGAACGCCCAAACCGCCAGGGCGCACATCATCGAGCGGGCGAGGCTTGATCGTCTTGGGATCGGCTTTGATTCCATAGTCGCGCAAGATCACTTCGATGCCGTCGTTCAGGCGGCGCAGCGTGACGAGAATCGGCTTGCCGGTGGGGCCGTGATAGGCATGCTTGATGATGTTGCTGCACGCTTCATCAACCGCGAGCATGGCATTGTTGCAGTCGTCGGAAGGAAAGCCGATGATCTCACAAAAATTCGCGACGCTCACCCGCACGATCTTCAGCAGCTTCGGATCAGCCGGCAATCGAATCTCGATGGCGTCGTCTGTGATTTTATTTGGCTGCGCCGCGCGCTTTTTGGTTTTTTGATTCATAAGATGCAGATCAAAGTCGTTTTATCCGTTCAATCGGTTGAATCCGTGTACCGTCTGGCTGCTCAATTCCACTTCAACACCATCACCGTGATGTCGTCGTGCTGCGGCGCGCCCTTTGAGAACTCGGCAACACTTTGAACAACGGCATCCACCAACTCCAGCGGCGAGGCCCAGCTCCGGCAAGCGATGGTTTGCAGCCGCTGCATCGAGAATTGCTCGCCTTTTTTGTTCTTGGCCTCCACAACGCCGTCGGTAAAGAATACCAATAAGTCGCCGGATTGCAGACTGAACTCGCGCTGCGAAAACTCCATGCCCTCCATGATACCGAGCGGAATTCCGCCCTGCAATTCGAGCGGCTCGCTACGATTTCCGTTCTCGTGTACCCAAAGTGGAGGAAGATGTCCACCGCTGGCAATCGTTACGCTGCCCTTTACCAAATTGAGTGAAGCATATTGCAATGTGACGAACATGCCGCGCCGGCCACGCTCGACCAACACTTCATTTATTTTCGTCAACGTTGTTGATGGGTCGCGATTAAGCTGCGTGTAAAAACGAAAGTCGCTGACCAGCCGCGCCATGTACAACGCCGCCGGAACGCCTTTGCCGGAAACATCGCCGATGACCAGGCCGAGCGAGTCTTGATCGTACTCGATGAAATCATAAAAATCGCCGCCGATGTGAATCGCCGGAATCGAGCGCGCCGCGACTTCGAAACGATCTCCCGTGTCCGTCGGAAAAGCCTGCGGCATGAAACTCTCTTGAATGATTCGCGCCGAGGCGATTTGCTGCTCCAGCTTTTCCTTCTCGATCATCTGCCGGTGCATGCGCGCGTTTTCAATCGCCAGGGCCACTTGTCGGCTGAAGGTGGAAAATAAATTCAGATCTTCGTCGGTGAACGCCTTGCCGTTCAGCGGATTGATGACTTCGGCGACGCCGATGATTCGATCCTGCACCTTCAGCGGCACGGCGAGAATCGAGCGCGTCTTGAAACCGGTCGCGTCGTCGGACTTCTTGAAGAAGCGCGGGTCTTTGCTCACGTCGGGAACGATCAATGGCTCGCCGTTCTGCGCCACAGTTCCGGCAATACCTTCGCCCAGCCGCAATTGTATCTTCGATTTTTTTACTTCATCGCTCTTCTCGCCCAGCGCCACTTCCCATTCCAACATGCCGGTCTGCTCGTTGATCAACATCACCGAGCTGGCCTCGGCGCTCATCACCGACTGCGCTTTTTCCATCACTAGGCTGATCAGCTCCTCAAGGTTCAGCGTCGAGCTGATGATGATGCTGACTTCGATGAGGCTAGAAAGATTCTCGACGCGGTTCTTGAGGGCGCTGATGTCTTCTTTCATCATCACCTGTTCGCGCGCAACGATCGCGGGCGAGGCGATGGATTTCTTTTTACTTTTGGTTGCGGTCTTGGGCATCGGTGATTAACGAATCAAACTCAGAGTAAAAAATGATCAACGACGTAGGCGTGAAATGTTTATAGAACAAGAGCAACCACTTTAACCTGAACTCCGAAGGAGTGGCATGTAGTTGCGGTAACGAGTGTTTTAACACCATTCATCAATATGTCACACCTACGGTGTTAAAATACTCGTCAAGCATCTCAAGCTATAAACATCTCATCCCTACGGGATTGAAGATGAGATTATTCGACAACGAGTTTATATTTGTTGTTCAATGCTTCATCAACCTGCCGTTGCATACACACGCACTTCACGATCAAGCCGCTTCGCAATTCTATCTTCTTCAACATCGAGGTCGAAGTCCATCTGCAGCCCCAGCCAGAATTGTGGGGACATTTTGAAATACCGGCCAAGCCGCAGCGCCGTATCCGCCGTGATGCTGCGCTTGCCGAGCACGATCTCATTGATTCGCCGAGGCGGAACTCCCATATCGAGCGCCAGTCTGTTTTGACTGAGATTCATCGGCTTGAGAAATTCTTCAAGAAGAATTTCGCCGGGATGAACGGGTTTGATTTTTTCAGCAGGCATAGGCAAGAAATAATATTCAACGATTTCTCAGTTTTCAGAAGGCGACAAGCTGAATGGGGCAGGACAATTTATGGGAAAAAGTTCCTTGAAAGATCCTTTGAGTTTTTTCTTGGATAGAGAATTGGGCCACCTTAATTACGTTGTTGTTGCCGAGATTCGTCGAGTTTTTTCATCGCCAAACGAATGTCATTCCCAACAGCATTCCAATCACTTTTTACAGCATTCATATCTGCCAGTTCCGGGGTCGGAGATTCATTATAAACATTGAGAATTCCAGCCCAATCAAAAATGCTGATAAATCCTGTTAGGAAAGACGGCCTGGCATATAGAACGCCAAAATCAAAATCCGTTTGAGGGTTCATAGGACATGTCCTCGGAAATTGAAAATCTGAAAACTTGGTAAGCGATTGAATAATACGCGAATGTGCATTAAAAAGCAAACTTGAATTTGTCAGGAAAAATCAAGCAGCTTGAGCGTTGCAATTCTTCTATCGCAAAGCCTGTCCTGCATAATCAAAAACCGGTACCTGAACGGTTTTCGCAGGTCTGATTTTCTTTCTTGCAAGACGAATCACTTCATCAGTTACTTCCGGAGAATAGGTTCTTTCGCCGCATTGCAAGCAAACTTCAGCGGGAAGGTTCTCGATAAAAAAGTAGTCATCGTCGTAATCGTAGATAAACGTCACGTTTCGAGACTCGAGTCTGCCGCCGCAAAAGACACACTTCATTTTAATCACCTCCTGATTCGAGAATTAATCCATTCGCCTTTTCTTATTCTTTCTTGAATCTCGGTTGCGGATGTCTTCCTTCATCGCAACAATCGCAGGCGATGTGTTGGATTCTTTTTTATTTTTCGTTACGGTCTTGGGCATTGGTGATTAACGAATCAAGCTCAGAATTAACGCCGTAGGCGTGAAATGTTTATAGAACAGGAACAACCAATTTAGCCGGAACTCCGAAGGAGTGGCATGTGGTTGCGTGCAATTAATCAATTAATTCTTATGATACTCCATTACTTTTTTATGCGCTTTCAAATAAACAAAATCCTTCTTCCTCCTGCGGCCAATCATATTCTCGTATTGAATTTCGAAATATAGCTTTTCAGGTTGAGGGGATGGTAATCCTTGAAATCTAATTAGCGCAGATTTCTCTTTATGGATTACATCAAAAGGTTCAATTTTAATATTAAACTCGCCCTTAGGAAAAATTGAAACATTTTTAATGGTTGCTCCCTTATTTACAACTCTTCTTGTTAACCAATCAGCTCCTTCATTTCCCCCTTCATCATCAAAGATTGGGTCGACATAACTGATCTGTTTTTCGATTTCGAATTCATAGTTTTTCTGCATTATTAAAAGCTGTTCAGCCATCATAGCATTTTGTTCACTAGTTGCTTTTCTTATTTTGTAGGTTTCAACAGTGTACCAAATTAAGATGGCCGCCGTCACTGCCAATACTACAGTTTGGCTTAATAGCAAAATATCAGATGTCGACATCCCAACCTCCGAAGTGCTGCTTTGTGTGTTTTCTTTTCAATTTATACGAAAAATATATGATGGCAAACACTGGACTCGTGCTCAACTTTTCGTGATTCTTCAAAATTCGTTTTAATAACTATCCCACTTTTATTTCATATTATCCACACACAAGCAATTGCCAACAATCCGAACACAAGAGAAAGCCAATAGGCAGCCTGAAACACAGGCTCGCGCCAATTTTGAGATCCAAAATTTTGCCAATGAGAAGGGAATACTGCTTCATTTTGGATATAAGTGTCAACATCATGTAAGCCGAAGAGTCTGTCGAATTGATTGATAACCATAGCAATGTCCAAAAAGTATTTCTCCAATACACGGGTTATACAAATTACCAAAAAAGAAAATGCGACTACTAAACTTGATGCAAGTATTCGCTTTTCCATTGTAATAATAATGTTTTCGTTCGTAATCAACAAACCAGCAAAAGCCAGAAATACTGCTCCTAATCCGAAAATTAATTTCGACATAGTTGTGCGAAATTCCCGCATCTCTTGATGCATGTTATCATACACGCGAAACATTAATTCCTTCTTACCAAGTTTCATACTTCATTTCCTTGATAATTTTTAATCTCTCTGGGTTGAATTCCCGCCGCTTGCGGCGCGGAGATTGACTCTTACTTCAGAGTAGATGGTGCTGAATACGTTCCTGTCGATTGCTCTATATCAATGATAAATTGGTACACAATATTGGACGTTAAAGGAAATTAGAAGAAGCAATTGTAACTACAGCATCTTTAATCATGCGCCTCCAGCCAATTCTCTCCAATGCCAATTCCAATCTTGATCGGCACCTCAAGCTGCACGGCATTCGCCATTTCATGGCGCACTAATTTTTCGAGCTGCGGCAATTCCTCTTCCGGCGCTTCGAAGACTAATTCATCATGCACTTGCAAAATCATTCGCGCTGAGAGTTTTTCCTCCTGCAAGCGGCGGTGGATGTTGATCATCGCCAGCTTGATGATGTCGGCGTTGCTGCCTTGCATCGGCGTGTTGACAGCAATGCGTTCGGCAAACTCGCGGCGCTGGCGGTTGTCGCTGTTGATCTCCGGCAAGTAGCGGCGGCGGCCAAGCATGGTGGTCACGTAGCCTTTTTCGCGCGCGTCGGCAATTGTTTTATCAATAAACGCCTTGACACCGGGGAATTGCTTGAAATAATTATTGATGAAAATCTCCCCTTCTTCGACGCTGATTTGCAAGCGCTGCGACAGGCCGTAAGCGCCCATGCCGTACATGATGCCGAAGTTGATTTCCTTGGCGCCGCGCCGCATGTCGGGCGTCACCTCTTCGGGCGGCACGTTGAACATGCGTCCGGCGGTGTCGCGGTGCACGTCGGCGTCGCGGCGGAAAATTTCCGTGAGCGCCTCGTCCTTCGAAAGATGCGCCATGATGCGCAGCTCGATCTGAGAGTAATCCGCATCGAGCAATTTCCATCCGCGCCCAGGCGGGGGGATGAACGCGCGCCGAATCTGCCTGCCGGCTTCGGTGCGAATCGGGATGTTCTGCAAATTCGGGTCGCTCGACGACAACCTGCCGGTGGCGGCCACGGCTTGATTGTAAGAAGTGTGCACCCGCCCGGTGCACGGATTCACCAATTTCGGCAGCGCATCGACGTAGGTGGATTTGAGCTTCGATAGCTCGCGATAGTCGAGCAAGATTTTCGGAAGCTCAAATTTCTTCGCAAGAAATTCGAGAACATCAGCGTCGGTTGAAAACCCGGTCTTGGTTTTTTTCTTGGCCGGCAGCTTGAGTTTTTCAAACAAAATTTTGCTGAGCTGCGCCGGGCTGTTCAAGTTAAATTCTTCACCGGCCATTGTGAAAATTATTTCTTCAAGCTTCTTTAAATCTTTCCCAAGCGTGTTCGACATCTCACTAAGATAGGAAAGATCGAGCGTCACGCCCGTGGCTTCCACCGTCGCCAGCACCGGAATCAGCGGCATCTCGACTTTGTCAAAGAGCGGGGACAATTTCTGTTCTTTCAACTTCGGCGCAAAAACATTTTGCAAACGCAGCGTGATGTCTGCATCTTCTCCGGCGTACTCCGCAACTTTCTCGACCGGTGCGTCGCGCATGCTTCCTTGCTTCGAGCCGCTGCCGATCAAATCGCTGGTGGGGATTTTTTTGAAACGCAGATGCTCCAGCGCCAGCGCATCAAGATTGTGCTGCCGCGCGCCGGCCGGGTTCAAAAGATAACTCGCGATCATCGTGTCGAACACCATGCCGCGAATTTGCATACCGTAACGCGACATCACCAGCGTGTCGTACTTGACATTTTGCCCGCATTTTTTCTTTGATTCATCTTCGAGCAGCGGCTGCAAAATTTTCTTTGCGGAAAATCTTTTTGCGCCGGATTGAACGAAGAAATCGTCGCCATCGTTCGGCTGCGGCGGGGCAATCGGCACATAAACGCCGTGGCCTTCTTTCCAAGCGAAGCTCATGCCGACCAATTCAGCGTCGATGGGATTCGCAGAAGTTGTTTCGGTGTCAAATGAAAAAATTTCTACGGCGCTGAGTTGATCAACTAGTACAGTTAGTTTCTCCGGCGTGTCGATGATCTCGAAAGTCGATGGCGTCTCATTCGGTTCTTCGGCAGCGGGAAAACGTGAGGCGAGTGAATTGAATTCAAGTTGGCGGAACAGCTCTCCGGCGTGTTGATTATCAGTTTGCTTATAGGCGAGATCATTCAGCGACACCGGCAGCGGCACTTGCATATCAAGAGTCACCAGCTCCCGTGAGAGCAGCGCCTTGTCGCGATGTTCGAGCAGATTTTTTTTCAGCGCGGCTTTTTTCACCTCGGCAGCGTGCTCGAGAATCGCATCTAGCGAGCCGTATTCTTCCAAAAGTTGTCGCGCCGTCACGTCGCCGATGCCGGGAACGCCGGGCACGTTGTCGGAGGTGTCACCGCGCAAGCTGAGGAAGTCGATGATCTGCGACGGAGGAACGCCCATTTTTTCTTTTACGCCCTCTGCGTCGATCAATTCGATGGCTTCATCTTGTGCGGCTGAAGTGAAGCGCAGCATTTTGATCGCCGGGCCGACGAGCTGCATCAAATCCTTGTCGCCTGTAACCAAAAATGCTTCCATGTTTTTTCGAGCGGCATCTTGCGCGAGCGTGGCCATCACATCATCGGCCTCGAAGCCGGGAACTTGCACGATCGGCGCGCCGAGGGCTTCGCTTACTTCCAAAATCTTGGGCAATTGCTCGACCAATTCTTCGGGCATGCGCTCGCGGGTCGCTTTATATTCGGCAAATTTTTTATGGCGAAAGGTCGGTTCGCGCGTATCGAAAACAACCGCGAGATAATCCGGTTTCTCATCATCGATGAGCTTCAAGAGCGAGCGCGTGAAACCAAACACCGCGCCGGTGTTTTCGCCCTTGGAATTTATCAGCGGCTTGCGGATGAAAGCGAAATGCGATCGATAGGCTAGGGCCGAACCATCAACCAGAAAGAGCCTTCCCTTAACCGCAGCTTTTTCTTTTTTAACCTTGGCAGGTTTTTCAAAGACCAAGCTTTTTTGATCCTGATCTTTTGCAGGTCGCGCTGCCGGTTTGGAGGGTTTTGTAGAAGGTTTCTTGCCGCTCGAAGACTGCTTCACGGATTTTGTCATTGGGCAAATGTAAAATAAAAAGCGCCAAAAGTCAACGACGACGGTTGATAGGGTTGGGCAGTTTGATAGGTTGACGGGTGGACGGTTAAACAGCAGAACCGTCAACTTTCTTTTCGTTTGACTCTCACCATCGAATTCTTTACAATTGAAAAATTTTAAGGAGAAGAAAATGCAGCAAGCTCCCCAACAGCAAATCAATATCGAGCTCGGTGAGAAGGAAGCAGAGGGTATCTATTCAAATCTGGCTTTAATCACACACTCGCCGGCGGAGTTCATCATCGACTTTACGCGGTTGGTGCCGGGCGCACAGAAAAGTCGCGTGATGGCGCGCATCATCATGACGCCGCAACATGCCAAGTCGCTCGCTCGCGCGCTCGATGAAAACGTCGAAAAATACGAAAAGCAGTTTGGCGAGATAAAAATTTACGGCGATCCGCAGTCGAAGGAATTCGGATTCAAGCCGAGCATCGACGGGAAATCGAACGAGACTAATAAAGTTTGAGCGATTCTTTTGCCCGCGTTGTTCTGAAAAATTCTCCGGCAACTATCCTGCGGTCGCAGCGTAAGAAAATTCGCCGCAACGAGAAACGGAGAGCCTTATGGATACCAAAACCTTCCAACACTTCCTCGAAAATCTTCGCATCAAGAAGCAAAACCTGCTTGATTGGCTTACCACCACGCCGGAGACTAAACGGCGCAATCAACTTGGTACGGCGGACGAGCAGGCGGTGAAAGAACATCTTGCGGTGATCGACAACGCCATTTCCAAGGCCGAAAATAAAACGCTCGGACTGTGCGACGTTTGCCATGAGTATGTCGAGACCAGTCGGCTTGAGATGGACTTCACGGCGTGCGTGTGTATCGATCATTATTCTAAAGAACAAAAGCGCCAGTTGGAGTCGGAGCTTGAGCTTTCGCGAAAGTTGCAAAAAGCTCTTCTGCCGCAGCAAGCGCCGCAGATTTCCGGCTTGCAGCTCGCCGCGTTCAGCCAGCCTGCGGAAATTGTCGGTGGAGATTATTTTGACTTCTTTCATTTCAATAATGCATCACATGGATTGGCGATTGCCGACGTGATGGGCAAGGGCCTCCCCGCCAGTATGTTAATGGCGAGCTTGCAATCATCGCTGCGCATTCTCGTGCCGGAGAATGATTCGCCGGCCGCCGTCGTGCAGCGATTGAACAAGCTCTTTTGCCACAACATCCATCTCATTCGATTCATCACACTGTTTCTCGGGCAGTATAATCCTCAATCGCGTGTTATGAAATATTGCAACGCCGGGCATAATCCGCCGTTGGTGATTCGCCAAAAGAATGGCAAGGCCATCACCTCTCATTGGTTAAAGCCGACCGGCGCGGCGATTGGTCTGGCCGAAAGTTTTAACTTCTCGACCGGCGCGATTGAATTTGCGCCGGGAGATATTGTCGTGCTTTATACGGACGGCGTAACCGAGGCGATGAATTCCAAAGGGGAGCAATTTGGCGAGAATCGTCTTGAAGAGATTGTTCGAAACAACGTTCGTTTAAGTTCGGATGGCTTGATCAAAGAAATACGGCGCCAGGTTAATGACTTTACTGGAAACAAAAGTTATTCGGATGATCTGACGCTGATTGTGGGAAAGATCGCGCCGTGATCTGCTCTTTGATGCAATTCGCACACCCCTATTTCTACGGTATGCAAAGTATTTTTGTAAAATTTAAGATAATGAAGGGGGGCAGAGGATTACACGGATTGCGCGGATTTAATCCGTGTAATCAGGGAAATCGGTTGCTTTTTTTGCTTACGGTTGTCTTGTTCAGACCTTGAACAAAGTAAGTTAGCGGTACTGTTGGTTCGCAGAATCTTAAGCCCCCCAAATTTGTCCCTCCGGAATTTTCAGTTGAATTTGACGGGATTTTTGTTAGCTTCTCTGCGATCATGTTTTGGAATGATTGACGAGACGCCACAATCCATGTTGATATTTTCCTTCGATCAATACGCCTGCCAATCTTCGAATCCTGATCCAAAATTAGGCACCATTGATAAACCGAACGCGCATGAAATTTGTCGGATTGTTTTGGCAAACGGGAGCAATTATCGCTCACGCAAAAGGCGCGCTCTTGTGGTACTAAGACTCTGCACCTAAGCAAATTATCACTTTCATTGGAGCCAGCATCATGAAGCACAGCGATAAGAAAGCAATAATGGATTTTGTTGAATCCTCGATTCGTTCCAGCATCGATGCCAAGCAAAAGTTGTTGCCGCAGTGCGGTGAAAGCATTGCGACGGCAGGTGAGCGTTTGGTTGAAGTCGTTCAGGCCGGCGGCAAGATAATGTTTTGCGGCAACGGCGGCAGCGCCGCAGATTCGCAACATCTGGCCGCAGAGCTTGTCGGCCATCTGCGTCTTGATCGACGCCCGCTACCGGCGCTTGCCCTGACAACAGACTCTTCGGCGCTCACGGCGATTGGCAACGATTACGAATTCAAAGATATTTTTATGCGCCAAGTGCAAGCCCTGGGGCGATCCGGCGATGCGCTTATCGGCATCAGCACTTCGGGCAATTCCAAGAATGTTCTCGATGCGATGGAAGCGGCGAAGAAGATGAACATCGCGACCATCGGACTCTTGGGAAGAGGAGGAGGCAAAATCGCGCCGATCTGCGATCACGCGATCATCGTCCCCGGCGACGATACCCAGCGCGCCCAGGAATGCCACATCCTCATCGGCCACATTTGGATGGAGATGATCGAGCGTAGCGTGATGGGAGAATAAGCGCGAATGAGTTTTTTTGCTTTTCTTGATCGCGATGGAACGTTGATCGAAGAGAAAAATTATCTGAGCGATCCCGACGCCGTTGTCGTTATTCCCGGCAACGCCGAGGCAATTCGCCGATTACACGCTGCCAACGCCAAAGTCGTCGTCATCAGCAATCAAGCCGGCATTGGTCGTGGCTATTTTGGGGAAGATGTCGTTCACGCGATTCATCAACGCATTCAAAATGTTTTGCAGAAAGATGGCTGCCGCATCGATGCATTTTATTTCTGCCCGCACCATCCGGACGATGGTTGCGATTGCCGCAAGCCGCGCATCGGACTTTTTCGTCGCGCTGCCGCTGATTATAACATGCCACTCACCGGCGTGATGATCGGCGACAATGCCAGCGATGTTCAGGCCGGTCTCGCCGCGGGCCTAACGACCATTCTCGTTCGCACCGGATACGGCGAGAAAATTGCATCTACTGATCAAGCGACGCCTCATTTCACCGCCGCCAATCTCTCTGATGCTGTCGATTGGTATTTGAGCAACTTCTCTACGGTGCAACGATGAGCACCACATTGCGCCTCGACATCACCGGCGCGATGCAGTCCTCGGTTGGCCGCCGCGACGGCATCAGCGAAGCGCAGCTTGCCGGGCTTCAAAGCCGCACCCGGCGAATTCATGAATCGCTTAAGCGACGGCGGCAGGCCGGTGAGCTGGTGGTTTATGATCTCCCCTATATGCGCGAAAGTATCATCGAGGTGATGAGCTTTGCCGGAGAGCAGATTGGCCGATTTGAAAACTACGTTCATATCGGGAACAGCGCATCCACGCTCGGCCCACGGGCGCTGCATTGCGCTTTGAATCATCCATTTCACAATCATTTTACAGACAAAGATCGCGGCGGTTATCCGCGACTTTTTTTTGTCGATGGATTCGATCCGGACACCCTGAACGGTTTGCTGGCAATTATCGACCCGCGACAAACGCTCTTCAATATTGTGAGCAAGTCCGGCGATTCCGCCGAAGCGATTGCGAGCTTTCTGTTTTTTTTAGGCGCATTGAAAAAACGGGCGGGGGAGACGTGGCGCAGGCAAGTTATTTTTACAACTCATCCCGAGGACGGCGATTTGCGCACGATTGCCAGAAGCGAGCGCATCAAAGCTTTTGCCATTCATCCACTGGTGGGAAATGGTTTTCTTTTGCTGACGCCGGTCGGGCTGTTGCCTGCTGCACTCTCTGGCATCGATGTCCACGGCCTCTTGCACGGCGCGATCGAGATGGACGGCGCATGTCGATCAAATGACGTTATGAAGAATCCGGCCTATCTCTTTGGCGCTGGACATTTCCTGCTTGATACTTTAAAAGTCAAGCGCCAGGTTGTAATGCTCCCGTCAGTGGATTGTTTACAGGATTTTAGTCTTTGGTTTCAACGGTTCTGGAGACTTGCCGTGCAGGTTGAGTTATCTGCAAAGTTGCCAGCACCTCGCGCTTCTGCGACGGAAAATATTTCCGAGATTATTTCCGAAAAAGTAAATGACAAAGTTTTCACTCTTCTGTCGGCAGACCGATACCGACACGAAACCATTTTGCCCGTGGAATTTCAGGCTCAAAAAAGTTTTCAGTCATCGGTTGGCAAAACTTCTGAAGAGATACTGCAAAATCGACAGCAGACCGTGACGGAAACACTCATTTCAACACGACGACCACATCTTAACCTCACGTTTCCAGCGATTCGTCCGGAGACCGTCGGCGAGTTTATCTATATGATGCAAGTCGCTGCGGTTTATGCTGGAGAATTGCACCAACCTGCCGACCTCCGCTTGTAGCAATTGCTTTGCACAGAATCCCGCCACTCATTGCTGCGTAAACTCCTGCGTAACCTTTCTTATTTGATGCCGTAGGATGACTTGCAAACTACGCTTTGCGGTCTTCTGATTTTGATATCAATGCTGTTCCCCAATCTGAGGTGAGACCATGTTCCTCATTGCGAAACGAATTGGCGCGCTTCTCGTCCTTGGCGCGCTGGCGCTCGGCCAGATCGGCTGCGGCAAGGATTCCCAATCTAAAACCAAAGAAGGCAGCGATGCCGCCGTAGCCGTGCCCGTTGAAGTTGCGCAAGTGCGGCATGGCGACGTTGCGGCGTTTTTCAGCGGCACCGCGACGCTCGAAGCCGAAGCCGAAGCAATGGTGGTTGCAAAAGTCCCTGGCGTCGTCAAGCAAATTCTTGTTGAAGAGGGGGGCTTCGTGCGCGCCGGACAAGTTCTTGCTAAGCTGGACGACGAAAAGTCGGCCCTGCAAGTTCAACAGGCCAGCGCAAATCTTCGGAAACTCGAAAACGATTACCGCCGCAATGAGGAGTTATTTACTAAGAATCTCATCAGCGCCGAGTTACACCAGCGGGCGAAATTCGAATATGAATCGCAGAAGGCCGCCTTTGGCCTTGCAAAGCTGGAGCTGGATTATGCCGCGATTCGCGCGCCGATCAACGGCGTGGTGGCGCAACGCTTGATCAAAGTCGGCAATATGGTGGTCACGAATGCGCCAACATTCAAAGTGACGAGCTTCGATCCATTGCTGGCGGTATTGTATGTTCCGGAAAAAGAAATAGCAAAGTTGCAAATCGGCCAGACGGCTTCGCTGACGGTCGATGCGATTGCCGGTGCAGAGTTTTCCGGTCGGGTTGAACGCATCAGCCCGGTGGTCGATCCCGGCACCGGCACCGTGAAGGTGACAGTAGAAGTACGCGACCTCACCAAACGCCTGAAAGCCGGTATGTTTGGTCGGGTGAATATTGTTTACGATGTGCACACGACAACGCTGATGGTGCCAAAAGACGCGCTGCTCGCTGAAGATGCGGAGTCGGCAGTTTTCGTGGTGCAGGATAGCCTGGCTTACCGGAAAGTGGTAAAGACCGGTTACGCGAATGCGACTCATATTGAAGTCCTCGAAGGCGTGAAAGTCGGAGATCGGGTCGTCACAACCGGACAGGGGAGTTTGAAGGACAGCTCTAAGGTTGAAGTGATCGAATGATTGTCGGTTGTCCGTCGTCAGTGATTAGTTGTTTGTGACCAACACCGACAATGGACAACCAACTACTGACAACGGACCCAATCAAATGAACTTAGTCGACATCTCCATCCGCCGCCGCGTGACGGTTTCCATGTTCACGTTGGCGATTTTGCTCTTCGGATTTGTCTCGTTCTTCCGGCTGAAAATAAACCTACTGCCTGACCTCACCTACCCGACGCTGACGATTCGCACCGAGTATCCCGGCGCAGCGCCCGTTGAAATCGAAAACCTCATCACCAAGCCGATTGAAGAAGCGCTCGGCGTCGTCAAAAA
>Ga0247727_10010024_pt1 | contig 16910 bp, 11 predicted proteins | sample WisWelCaveWW1625_FD_202498 | JGI IMG/M metagenome (GOLD analysis project Ga0247727, IMG submission 202498) | Biofilm microbial communities from Wishing Well Cave, Virginia, United States - WW16-25 | ecosystem: Environmental > Aquatic > Deep subsurface > Groundwater > Cave microbial mat | place...
GCCAGCACGTTGAAGCCGGCACGATTTCCTTTCGTGGCCGGCGCCAGCGCCAGGTCCTGGGATTCGCAGTGCGTGCAGTTCTCCAGGCAGCCGGTGATGGTGACGTTGAATTTCCGCGGCAGGTTGGTGAACTCCGGATTGCCGCCGGCGCCCACCAGCAGCCGGTCCAGCTCGAAGACCACGGGCGAGGCGTCCATCAGCTCGTGCGGGGTCAGCCCTGCCAGCGGGCATCCGTTGATGTTGCGGACGTTGTCCATGCCGGTTTGAAGGCTTCCCAGGTCGACGCCGCGGAGCTTCTCCCAAATTTCCGGCACACTGTCGAGGGTGAAGCCGCGCAGCTCCACTTGCTGGCGAGTGGTGATGTCGAGAATCGAATTCCCGAGCCGGCGCGAGAGATCCGCGATGGCGCGCAATTGATCGCTGGTGGCAAAACCGTTCGGCATGCGGATGCGCATCATGAACCGCCCAGGCGTCGGACGCCGGAAGAACACGCCGACCCACTTCAACAGCTCCCTGTCGGACGGAGTCAGCGCCTCCCATCCCCCCTCGATGAGCCGGGGCAGATGTTCACGAATCCGCAGCCCGTCGCCGCCTTGCGACGTCTTGTAGGACTCCACGGCGTTGCTGCCGGCACGCATAGCTCCTCCTGTTCGAGTGGACACACGTTCAGTGATAGGCGCGGCTGGCGTGGCCGCAATGGCACGGGTTCAACGCGGAACTAAACTACTGGATCTGCTGCGGAAGGACGTCCGGGTCCCGGACTCAACGTGGGCTAAACAGCAGGGTTGGCACAACAGTGTGCTCCCTGATACCAGGATAGGGCCTGGAGACGATTCAGTCAAATTGAAATGTTCTATCGCCTCTAAAAAAAAATGCGATTGGACCGGGGTTCACTGCACAAGATAGGGTGATGACAGTGACTATGCCACTACCAAGCGAGGAAAGCCGTGAAGTCGCCTTCCTCCACGAAATCGGGAGCCGGATCGCCGCGGCCGATGCGCTGCACGAGGTTCTGGAGCGAATCGTCGTCTTCGTCGCCGACCTGGTGAAGTGCGATTCCTGCTTCCTCTACGTGTGCGAAGGAGGCGAGCTGGTTCTGCGCGCCTCCAAGAATCCCCATCCGGAAGCCGTGGACCGGCTGAAACTGCGGATGGGAGAGGGCATCACCGGCTGGGTGGCCGAGCACCGCCAGCCGGTGGCGGTGTCGGGCAACGCGTTCCAGGATCCGCGATTCCAGGCGATTGGCGGGTTGCCCGAGGACCGCTACGAGGCCTTTCTGTCAGTTCCCATTCTCTCGCGCGACCGCGTCGTGGGTGTGATCAATCTCCAGCACCGGCTGCCGCACGATCACACGCCCCAGGAGATCCAGTTGATCTCCACCATCGGCTTCCTGGTGGGCGCCGAAATCGAAATGGCACGCCTGGAGACCCAGGTTTCCGAGCTCTCCGAACAGTTGGAGACTCGCAAGATCGTGGAGCGCGCCAAGGGGATACTGCAGCGCGAGTTGGGCTTCAACGAGAATCAAGCCTACTCGACCTTGCAACGGCAAAGCAGGCAGCGTCGGAAATCGATGAAAGAGATCGCCGAGGCGATTGTTCTCGCCGATGACGTCAAGCGAGGCGAACCGGGATCGGGGTCCTGAGGGGCCGGGAGCCCTATGGGAGGTCTGGCGGAGGAAGAGGGATTCGAACCCCCGAGCGACTTACGCCGCTAACGGTTTTCAAGACCGCCGCCTTCGACCGCTCGGCCATTCCTCCACCTCAATTCTACCCGATTCCCTCCCTTCCATCGCCCCGAGTTCACCTTCCAGATCCTCAATGCTCGGCAGACTCTCCCGGAGCTTCTCCGGAAGCGCTGCGGTGATCTGATATCCAGCCACGCCCAGAGGCTTTGACATGTCGCGCAATGCGTACTCGACGATGACGCTGTTCTTGGTCTTACAAAGGATGATCCCGATGCTCGGTTGGTCATGGGGGTGCCTCATCAGCTCGTCAATAGCAGAGAGGTAGAAGTTCATTTTGCCGGCATACTCGGGCTTGAATCCATCGATCTTCAGGTCAATGACGACGAAGCAGCGCAGCTTCAGGTGATAGAAGAGAAGATCGAGCCTGTAGTCTTCACCAGCGACTTCCAGCGCGTACTGAGCTCCGACGAAGGAGAAGCCGACGCCGAGTTCCAGGAGAAACCGCTGGAGGTGCTCGGTGAGCCCATGTTGCAAATCGCGCTCCTTCGCCTCCGGACCAAGGCTCAAGAAATCGAAGTTGTAAGGGTCTTTGACAATCTGCTGGGCGAGCTCCGACTGCGGGGCGGGAAGCGCACGTTCGAAGTTCGTGAGCGCCTTGCCCTGGCGGTGGTAAAGGTCAGACTCGATTTGGTGGACCAGGACGTTTCGGCTCCAACCGTTCGCGATGGCCTGCCTGGAGTACCAGAGCCGTTCGTCAGAGGGTTTGACCTTCTCGATGAGAGCGATGTTGTGGTACCAGGTCAATTGTGCAAGGGGCTCTTGCACAATTGCTTCGTCCGGCCAAGCCTCGGCGAAGGCTCGCATGTACTTGAGATTGCGGGGGGAGAGTCCGCTCATCTCGGGGAAAGCCATTCGCAGGTCGCCGGACAGTTGGTCGATGACCTTGTCTCCCCAGCGCCTTTCTTCTGACGGCCAAGGACGTCCTTCCCGATGCCCCAGTAGAGCAGGACAAGCTCCTGATTTACTGAAAGCGCGGCCCGGACCTGGGCGGTCCTGATGCGCTCCTTCAGCGAGCGAAGGAAGGCGTCATAGCCTTTGGGGATCGGTAGCAGCTTGGCAGGCACTGGCGTCCTTAGAACTCAAACTATTATCGCCAAAATGGCTGAGTTTCTATATGGGCTTTGGTTGTGCGGAGGGCCAGCGGCGGTTGCGTGTGGAGGGCTGCTGTCATTGAGTATCCTATTCATCGAGGTCGCATGAAACCGCTCATTGCCCTTCTGTTGCTCACCGCGCACCAGGCCGGCGCGCAGATCGTCATCGTCTCCGCAGCGTCCCAAAGCCGCGATGCGCCGGTCACGCCGGACTCCATCGCCACCATCTACGGGCAGCGCCTGGCCACAGCGACTGAGTCCGCGCGCAGCCTGCCATTGCCACGTGATCTGGGCGGAACCTCCGTCACCATTACCGACACCCAGGGCGCCCAGCAGCCGGCCTCGTTGTTCTTCGCCTCGCCAGGGCAACTGAACATCCTGATGCCCACCCAACTCGCGAGCGGGCAGGCCCGGGTGAGCGTGCGCGCCGCCGATGGGACCGTCTCCACTGGCGCGGTCGAGATTCGCGCCGTCTCGCCGGCGGTGTTCACCGCCAACGGCGCCGGACGCGGCGTAGCAGCGGGCCTGGCGCTCCGCGTTGCCGCGGACGGCTCACGGATCACCACTTTCCTGGCGCGTCTGGCGAGCGACGGCCGCACCTTCGCCGCCGATCCCGTCGACCTTGGGGCGGCCGGCGATCAGGTATACCTGATGTTGTTCGGCACCGGCATCCGGCGCGCCACTACGGTATCGGCGACTGTGGCGGGCGGCTCCGTCCCCGTGCTGGGTGCGGCGGCGCAATCGGAAACGCCCGGACTCGACCAGGTGAACATCGGCCCGGTTCCGAGAAGCCTTGCCGGGCGTGGCGAAGTTGATATCGTGATCTCCGCCGACGCCACCCGCGCCAACATAGTGACATCCAGCTTCCGGCTGCCCGACGCCGGTCCCGCCGCCGGACAGTGGGGAACGCGCGCCCCGCTGATCGAGCCCAATTCGGAGACGGCCATCGCGGAATTGGACGGCAAGATCTACGTGATTGGCGGATATCCTTCCAGCCGTAACTCGGTCGCCACCGTGCAGGTCTACGACTCGGCAACCGATACCTGGTCGCTCACCACGCCTTTGCCGGGACCGATCAATCATGCCATGGCCGCCGCCGTTAACGGCAAACTGTACCTGATCGGCGGCCAATCCGACGCCAACGTCGCCTACGTGAACACCGTCTACGAATACGATCCGGCCACGACACGCTGGCGCGCGCGCGCTCCCATGCCGACGGCTCGCAGCTCCGGCGTGGCCGCGGTGATTGACGGCAGGATCTACGTGGCCGGCGGCCGGCCTCCGCGCGGAGCGGATTTCGCCGTCTACGATCCCGCTGCCGACCAGTGGCAGACCCTCCCCAACCTGCCCACACAACGCAATCACTTGCTCGGGGTCGCCCTCGGTGGAAAGATGTACGTCATTGGCGGCCGCTTCGAGGGCGGGGCCAACAGCCCCCAAACCGATGCCGTCGAAGTGTTCGACCCGGCCACGGGCCAGTGGTCGCGGCGCTCGCCAATGCTGAAACCTCGCGGCGGCATCAACGGCGTGATAGCCCTGGGGTGCGTGCACGTGTTCGGCGGCGAGGGCAGCGCGACCGATCCCAATGGCGTCTATCCGGACCACGATGTTAATAATCCCGTGACCGATTCCTGGTCGAGACTCGGCCCGATGCCCACCCCCGTGCACGGTGTCACCGGTGCTGCCTTCCTCAACGGCCTCATCCACCTGCCCGGCGGAGGGACGGCCATGGGCGGCAGCAGCGGGAGCGTCATTCACCAGGTCTACCGGCCGGCCGCCAGTTGTCAATGACTCGTTTCACACTTGTGATATTATGACCCGCAGGAGGTAGCAGGGCCCTCTGCTCATAAGAACTGTCTTCGTCGCCGGCCTCGTTCTGGCGGCTCCGCTGGCGTACTCCGCCGACTGCTCGTTTCGTGTCGATCCCGACAAGCACCTGAACGCCCAAGCTCAGGCCCGCCGCCTGATCTTCCAGCAATCGCAAAAGCTGACCCCATGGCTGTCGCGCCGGACAGCGGGGGAGACGCCGGCGCGACGCAACTTCATCGATGAGGAGATCTTCGGCAAGCTGGAGCAGCTCAAAGTCGCCAGCGCCGCTCTGACGACTGATGAGGAGTTCTTCCGCCGCATCCACTTTGACCTCATTGGACATCCGCCCACGCCTCAGGAAATCCGGGAATTCCTGGCCGACTCGGACTCGGGCAAGCGCGATGCGGTGATCGACCGGCTGCTCTACGCCCCCCAGTTTGTCGACCGCTGGACGATGTGGCTGGGCGATTTGCTCCAGAACGTTACTTTCCCGCAGAACTTTGACCGCCAGTACGACGGCCGCAACGCTTACTACGAATGGATGCGGCGATCGATCGGGCAGGAGAAGTCGCTGCGTGACATCGCTTACGAAGCCGTTTCGTCCTCCGGCAACAACTACAACAACGACGCCGGCGGAGCCAACTTCCCGCTCAACGGTCTAACCCCGATGGGTCCCATCCAGGACACCTGGGACAACATGTTCAACAAGGCCGCCACCACATTCCTGGGCCTGTCGCACTACGACTGCCTGCTGTGTCACAGCGGGCGCAATCACCTGGACCAGGTGAGCCTGTGGGGCGCCGAGCGCACGCGGCTGGAAGCCATGAAGATGGCGGCGTTCTTTTCCCGCATCAGCACGGTGAAGCCGCGGCTGGCCACCACCGAGTTCTACTACAACAGCTACGATGTCACCGATCGCCCCGCCGGCGCCTACGATCTGAACACCAACTACGGCAACCGGCCCAATCGCGAGCCCGTCGGTACGCTGCGCGCGCTGACACCGGAGTATTTTCCCACCGGGGCTACGCCCACCGACGGCAACTGGCGCTCCCACTTCGCCGCCAACATGGTGGAGGACCGCATGTTCGCGCGAAACTTCGCCAACCGGCTGTGGAAGGAGCTGTTCGGGCTGGGGCTGGCCGAGCCGGTGGACGCGCTGGATCCGGCGCGCCTGGATCCGGCCAACCCGCCGCCGGCGCCGTGGGCGTTTCAGGCCACGCATCCGGCGTTGTTGGAACATCTGGCGCAGGAGCTGATCAACCGCAACTACAGCCTGCGCGAGTTTCTGAAGGTGCTGGCGCAATCGTCGGCCTACCAGTTGAGCTCGCGCTACGAGGGCGACTACAAAATCGATTATGTGCCGCTGTTTGCGCGCCACTATCCGCGAAGGCTGGAGGGCGAGGAAGTCCACGACGCCATCGCCAAGTCGACCGGCATCATGGCCGGCTACACCATCCGCGGGCTGGAGACGACGCCGTGGGCGATGAAGATGCCGGAGCCGCTGGAGCCGCGCTCCAACGGCGGCGCCGTCAATTTCATGCGGCCGTTCCTGCGCGGCAATCGCGATTCGCAGTTCCGCTCCCAGGACGGGTCGATCCTCCAGCAACTGGCGCTGATGAACGATCCCTTCCTGCTGAGCCGTATCCGCGTGCAATCGTCGCCGACGCTGACGGCGGTGTCGCGCATCCAGGACAACGCCGAAGCCGTCGAAGAGATGTTCCTGCTGTTTCTGAGCCGGCGGCCAAACGAGCGCGAGCAGGCCCTGGCGGTGGAGTTCCTCTCCAGGGCCGGCGGGCAGCGCAACGACTACCTGGAAGACCTGGCCTGGGTGCTGTTGAACAAAGTGGACTATCTTTTCAATTACTGAGAGCAGAGCATGAAGGATCGATTCGGGATGGACTGGAGCGGCGTCGAAGGGACGCAATTCTGGCGGCGTCCGCAGATCGGCCGCCGCATGTTCTTCCGCCACCTGGGCGGGGCCGTGAGCGGCTATTTCCTCCTGCCGGGCAACACCACTGAAACAGTCGCCAGGGCGGGCGTCACCACCAAGTCGACCGCCAAGAACTGCATCTTTATCCTGATGCTGGGCGGGCCCAGCCAGATCGACACCTTCGACTTGAAAGAAGGCCCCTGGATGCCGTCGTCGTATGCGCCCACCACCTACGGCGACATCCGCTGGCCTCAGGGCATGATGCCGGATCTGGCCAAACACATGGATTCGATTGTGCTGCTGCGCTCGGTGAAAGCCTGGGCGGCGGTGCATGGGCTGGCGCAGAGCTGGGTGCAGATTGGCCGCAATCCGGCCGCGGCCGCCAGCCGGGTGGCGCCGCACATCGGCTCGGTGGCGTCGCTGGAGCTGACCGCCAAGGACAACAGCGCGGTTTTGCCCGCGTTCGTTTCGCTGAACGCCGGATCGGGGCCCGGTTCGGGATACCTGGCGCCGGACCACGCGCCGTTCTACATCTCGCCCAACGGTGGCGGCCTGGGCAACACACAACACTCGATGGGCGCGGCGCGCTTTGACCGCCGCTACGGCCTGCTGATGGCCATGGATTCGGAATTGCGCACCACGGCCGATCTGGGGGCCGCGCCGGCGCAAACACCGGCGTTCAACCTGGCGGCGCGGCGGCTGGTCTATAACAGCGACGTGGATCGCGTGTTCCTTTACGATCAGAACGAGCGCAACCGTTACGGCAACACCGGTTTCGGCAACGCCTGCATCGCCGCGCGCAATCTGCTGAAGGCAGGCATGGGCGCGCGTTTTATCCAGATCACGCAAGGCAACTGGGACCAGCACGAGAATATCTATACGCCCAACGCCGGTCATTTGTCGCTGATGTCGCAGTTCGACAAAGGACTCGGCACATTGATCACGGACCTGAAGGCCGACGGTCTGTTCGACGAGACGCTGATCGTCGCCATGGGCGAGTTTGGCCGGACCATCGGGAACTTAAATCCGCAGCGGGGCCGCGACCACCTGCTCCAGCAGGCGGTGCTCGTGGCTGGGGCGCGCGCCCGCGGCGGTCGCGTGATCGGATCCACCAACACCGCCGGCGACAACACGCAGGACCCCGGCTGGTCGCGCAACCGGCATATCCGCGCCGAGGACATGGAGGCGACCATGTATACCGCCCTCGGGATCGACTGGACCACGATCCGGCGCGACGATCCACTGGGCCTGGGTTTCGCCTACGTGCCTTCCTCGGACCGGGATTTGTACGGTCCGGTGAACGAAATTTGGGATTAACGTAGCGCAAGCCTCCGGCTTGCAGGCGGGCCTCCGGCCCGCGCCCCCCCATGCAGTGCCACCTTTGCCATACTGACAATCCGGCGGGGACGGGTGCGTGCGCGCAATGCGGCGCCGAGCTGGGCGCCGAGACTCTCACGATCCCCGGCGATGAAGCCGCTCATTGGTCCCTGGCATTCTCGCCGGGCGAGGGGACGGCGCCGGAACTGATGGTCCCTGGGACGGTGCTGGCGCAGCGCTACGAGATCCAGGCGCTGGTCGGCCACGGCGGCATGGGAGTGGTCTACCAGGCGCGCGACCGCGAACTGGACCGCGTCGTCGCTCTCAAGGTGATCCGCCCGGAGCTGGCGCGGCGTCCGGAGACGCTGGAGCGTTTCAAGCACGAGCTGGTGCTGGCGCGCCAAATCACGCATCGCAACGTGACCCGCATCTACGACCTCGGCCAGTCCGAAGGGGTCAAGTTCATCACCATGGAATTCGTCGAGGGGCGGCACCTCAAGAGCCTGCTCCAGAGCGAGGGGAAGCTCGCTCCCCAGCGCGCCGCCGGGATTGCGCTGCAGATCGCGCGGGGCCTGGAGGCGGCCCACGCCGAAGGTGTGGTCCACAGCGATCTCAAACCCAAGAACATCATGGAGGACGCCAGCGGGCGCGTGGTGGTGATGGATTTCGGCATCGCCCGGTCGATCGAGATGGCCGGTTCCCGGCGCGCGCCCGCTGTGTTGGGGACGCCCGAGTACATGTCGCCGGAACAGGCGCGGGGCGAGAAAATCGACGCGCGCTCGGACCTGTTCTCGCTCGGCATCATCTTGTACGAGCTGCTGACCGGAACCGTCCCGTTTCACGGCGACACCATCCAGAGCACCATGCGGCGGCGCACCGAGGAGGAGGCCACCCCGCCGGCGAAGATCGAGCCATCGGTGCCCAAGCTTCTCGATGAGGTCACGATGAGATGCCTGGAGAAGGACCCGGGCGGCCGCTACCAGTCGGCCGCCGAGATCATCCGTGTCCTGGACGGCTGGCTTCATCCCCGCACATCGCGAACGTGGATGTGGGCGGCCGCGGCGGCGGCGTTGCTGGCGGCTTCTGTGCTCACGCCGTGGCGCGGGCGCGAGCCCGGCGTCTCCGCGCCGTTGCCGTTCACGACCTTGCCGGGCGGAGAATACGAGCCCACCTTTTCCCCCGATGGCAAGCAGCTCGCTTTTGTCTGGAACGGCGCCGGGGAAGACAACTTCGATATTTACGCGACCCCGATCGAGTCGCTCAAGCCGCGGCGGCTCTCCTCGCATCCGGCCGGCGAAGGAAGCCCGGCGTGGTCTCCCGACGGCGCCCGCATCGCCTTCCTGCGTTATTCGGCCCCTGCTGATGAGGCCGGCGTGTACGTGGTTCCGTCCACCGGAGGACCCGAGACTCGCATCGCCTCCAGCGTCCCGCTCGCGAACATCTACGATCGCCACTTGGACTGGTCGCCCGATGGCGAGCAGCTCGCGCTGGTGGACAAGGATTCACCCGACGGGCTGTTCCGCATCTACCTGGTGTCGGCGGCCACGGGCCAGCGGAAAGCGTTGACCAATCCGCCGGCGACGACCAGCGGCGACACCGGCCCGGCGTTCTCACCCGATGGCCGGATGATTGCGTTCCGCAGGACCGCCAGCGCGTCGATCAGCGATATCTACGCGGTTCCCATTAGCGGAGGCGAACCCAAGCGGCTCACCTTCGACAATCGCACCACAACCTCCCACGCTTTCACGGCCGATGGCAGGGAGATTGTATTCGCCTCCAATCGCGGCGGCGGCATGGGGCTATGGCGCATTCCGGCCGGCGGCGGTGTGCCGCGTCTTGTGCTGGCCTCCGCCGAGGGCGCCACTTTTCTGGCGGTCTCGCGCGCCACCGGCGCATTGGCGTTTTCGCAATACCTTTCCGACACCGATATCTGGCGGCTGGACTTGGGCCAACGCGAAGCCGGACCGGTGAAGGTGATCTCATCCACGCGGCAGGACACCAGCCCGCAATTCTCGCCGGACGGGAATCGGATTGCATTCCGCTCGACACGCTCCGGACACGACGAGATCTGGGTGAGCGGCGCCGGCGGCGAGAATCCCGTGCAACTGACGTCGTTTCGCGGGCCGCTGGCGGGCTCGCCGCGCTGGTCGCCCGACGGAGCGAAATTGGCCTTCGACGCGCGCCCGTCGGGCCACTCCGATATTCACGTGATCGCCGCCGGCGGCGGAGAGCCGCGCCGCATCACCACCTCCGACGCCCAGGACGCGGTGCCGAGCTGGTCCCGGGATGGACAGTGGATCTACTTTGCCTCGAAACGGACCGGCGCCTGGCAGGTCTGGAAAGTTCCGGCCGCCAGTGGCGCGGAACAGCAGTTGACTCAGCGCGGCGGCTTCGCCACGTTCGAGAGTCTGGACGGCGATTTTTTGTACTACGCCAAAGCTCCCGACATCGCGGGCCTGTGGCGAATGCCGGCGGCCGGCGGAACCGAAGAGCCCGTGCTGGCCGAATACAAAGCCGGCTACTGGGGCCACTGGGGAGTGGCCGCCGACGGACTTTACTATGTGGATCCCGGGGAAACCGGCGCCACGCTGCGCCGCCTGAGTTTCTCGTTCCACCGCATCAGTGAAGTGGCCAGGTTGCCGGTGAAGCCCGTGTTCGCCGACGCCGGATTCGCCGTCTCCCGCGACGCCGCCCGCATCCTCTACACCCGCATCGAGCGGCAAGGCAGCGACATCATGATGATCCGAAGTCTTCCGTGAACTCATGAGTCAGACCAGGCCGCCCAGACGCGGGGCACCGCAATGTCCAAGCCGTTAGCCACACCCCTGCGCTCGCGAGCCGAGCGTATACTAATAAGTGGTTTTCAGATGGGATCCAGCGAAGGCGGCCGGCAACGTCAAAAAGCATGGGATCAATTTCAACGAGGCCGCCAGCGTCCTGAACGACACGTTTTCAACCACCTTTCCCGATTACGAGCACTCCAGTTCGGAGCCGCGGTTCGTGACGGTCGGTGCGTCCAGCCGTGGGCGCATTCTGGTGGTGGTCCATAGCGAGCGAGGGAACATGATGCGCATTATCAGCGCCAGACGCGCAACCAGTCACGAACGAAGATTCTATGAAGAAGGCTGATCGCAAATCCGCAGATGAGATGCTCCCTGAGTATGACTTTGCGTCCATGAAAGGCGGGGTCCGCGGAAAGTATGCAGCGCGCTACCGCGCGGGGACCAACCTCGTACTCCTCGACCCAGAGCTGGCCAAGGCCTTTCCCAGCGATGCCGCGGTGAATCAGGCCCTCCGTGCAGTGCTGAGCATGACCAAGGTGGTCCGGCTACCGAACCGGGCGTTGCACCGGACACGCCCGAAGCCAGCCCGCCGTTGAACGCCCACTCGTTAGACGTGCAAGAAGGTTGCACGCCGATGAACGCCCTAGTCTCCAGGTGCCGGATACCCAACCGACTAACGGCCATGAAAGGTGAGAAATCAAGGTCAAGGTTCTTGTTGTGCGTCCGCAACGATGGCTCGGACGACTTGGAGCCCAGGAAGGTGTACCAAGTTCTACCGGACCAGGGCGGTGCCCATGAAGGGTTTGTGCGCGTCATCGACGAATCCGGTGAGGGATTATCTCTATCCGGGAAATACTTCGTGCTAGTGAGGTTGCCGCTAGTCATCGCACGTGCACTCCTGTCGCCGTCTAACGAGGCGTTGCAGCCGACGGTTCAGAAAGTGCGTCGGCGCTGAACGACCTAGGCGAGAAAGTCCAGTCGCTCTCTCATGCCTACTCCGGCTGCAACTCGGCCGGAGTCGCGGGGGCCCCCCGTGCCGCGCTTAGGTAGGCCGCCTCAACCACGGCGACGGTCTTCAGATACTCCTGCGCTCCGGTTTCAAACGCCTCGCCGCTTCCGAGGCATTCGATAAAATGGCGCTGCGTCGCCAGCACGCTGTCGCCACGATAGCCGGTGGTGACGGTGTTTTTCCACGCCAGCGCGTCGCCGAGGTAGAGATCGCCGGACGGAGCCAGGCGCAGCACGTCCTCCTCGCCTTCGAACACGGCGTCACCCAGCGGCGGCGTGTCCGGCCAGCCGAAGCGGTGGCCGTCCACCGTCCCCAACATCCCGTCCTCGTGCGTTAACAGCACCAGCGCCTGGTCCTCGGCGGCGATCACCGGATTCAATCGCCGCGTTTGCGCGAACACCGAGCCGATCTCGCCGAACAGGAACCGCGCCGTGTCGAAGTTGTGCACCAGCGTCTCGTAGATCAACAGCCGCGCCATGTCTTTGAAATAGGGCTGCGCCGGATAGGGCGCGGCGCCGAGACCGTCGCCCTTGCGGGAGCGGAAATAATACGACACTGGCCGGCCGATGGCGCCGGAGCGAATGCGCTCGGCGGCCGCGCGATACCACGGCTGCCAGCGCCAGTTCTCGTGGATCATCAGGCGGATGCCTCCGGTTTCGGCCGCGTGCACCATCTCCCGGCACTGCTGCCAGTCCGGCGCCATGGGCTTCTGGCAGATCACCGCAACCCGGCGCGCGGCCGCCAGTCGCACCAGCGGCAAGTGCGACTCGGGCCGCGTGGCGATATCCAGGAAATCCAGCCGCTCGCGGTCGAGCATCTCCTCCACCGTGCGATAGGCGCGCGGCGCGGCGGCCGCCGCCCGCGCCGGATCCGGATCGGCCGCCGCCACGATCTCGGCCTCCGGCATCCGCCGCCAGGCTTCCAACTGGATCTGACCGAAGAACCCGCAGCCGGCTATCCCGCCCCGTAATCTCGCGCCGGCCTCCATGATTTGTCATGATAACTGTTCGCGCATGGTGAAGACCTACCGCATCGCAGTGCTGCCCGGCGACGGCATCGGAACCGAAGTGATTCCCGAAGCGCTGCGGGCGCTGCGCGCCGTTGAGGCGCGCGTGGGCGAGATCCAGTTCGAGTTCGAGGAATTCTCGGTCGGCGCCGCCGAGTATCTGCGCGGCGGCGATCCCATGCCGCCGGCGACCCTGGCGCGGCTCCGGCGCTTCGACGCCATCCTGCTGGGCGCCATGGGGCTGCCCGATGTGCGCTGGCCCGACGGCACCGAGATGACGCCGCAACTGGACCTGCGCGAGAAGCTGGATCTGTACCTGGGCCTGCGCCCCGTACGGCTGTATCACCAGCGCGACTCGCCTCTGGCGGGCGTCAGCGCCGGCGAAGTTGACATGCTGATCGTCCGCGAGAACACCGAGGGGCTGTTCTTCAGCCGCCGCCGGCGCCCACGCGACGGCGCCACCCAGGTGCGCGACACCATGCGCATCTCGCGCGCCGCCTCCGAGCGCCTGTTCCGCGGCGCGTTCCGCGAAGCCGCGCGCCGCCGCGGCCTGGTCACGCTGGTGGACAAGTCCAACGTGCTGCCGTCGATGGTCTTCTTCCGCAGTATTTTCGACGAGATCGCCGCCGAGTTCCCCGGCGTGCGCACCGAGCGAATCTACATCGATGCCGCCGCGCTCTACCTGGTGCGCAACCCGCGGCGCTTCGACGTCATGGTGACCGAGAACATGTTCGGCGACATCCTCTCGGATCTGGCCGCCGGCCTGGTGGGCGGGATGGGCATGGCGCCTTCCGGCGACGTCGGCGAACGGCACGCCGTCTTCCAGCCGGCTCACGGCTCGGCGCCGGATATCGCCGGAAAAGGGCTCGCCAATCCGACCGCGGCGATTCTGTCGGCGGCGATGATGCTGGATTGGTTCGGCGACCTGGCCTCGCTGCGCGGCGCCGAAATGATCCGCAACGCGGTGAAGCGGGTTTACACGAACTCCGTGGAGAGGACCGCCGACTTGGGCGGCTCCCTCACCACCACCCAACTCGGCCAGCGGATCGTGGATGGGATCGCCTCGTGAAAGACGGCTTCTCCATCTTCGACACTCACACCCACATCGGCGTGGGACGCCACAACGGCCGCGTCTGCTCGGCTGACGATCTGCTCGCCGCCATGGACCGTCATGGCGTCGACCGCGCCGTGGCCATCCCGTTCCCGGTGGTGGAGGACTGGCGTGCGGCGCACGACGAGATCGGCGCCGCCGTCCGCGCTCATCCCGATCGCCTTGCCGGCGCCGCTTGCATCTTTCCCGAAATGTCCGAAGCCGCCTTCCGCGAAGAACTGATGCGTTGTGTGGAACTCTACGGCTTCCGGGCGCTGAAGTTCCAGCCCCAGTACCACCACCTGAATCCGATCTCGCCGCGCAGCCAGTACCTGTTCGCCGCCGCCGCCGAACACAAACTCCCGGTGATCTGCCACACGGGAGCGGGCGCGCCGCATGCCTTGCCGTCGCTGTTCATCCTTCCGGCGCGCCAGTTCCCCGATTTGCCGGTTGTGCTGGCGCACGCTGGTGGCGGCCTCTACGCCGCCGAGGCGATCGTCGCCGCCAGCGTCTGCCCGAACATCTACGTCGAGTTGTCCTCCCTGATGCCGCATCACGTGTTGGAGATGCTCCAGCATGTTCCTTCGAGCCGGTTGATGATCGGTTCGGACTTGCCCTCCAGCGTCGCCGCCGAGATCGGCAAGATCCTGACGCTCGAAGCTCCGGATGACGTGAAGCGCGATATCCTCTGGCACACCGCCGCCGCCGTGTTCGGCGGAAACTGAGCCGCTATACTGGACCCAATGCCCCTCCAGCCAGGCACGCGCCTAGGCCCCTACGAGATTCTCGCCCCGCTGGGCGCCGGCGGCATGGGCGAGGTGTACAAGGCGCGCGATCCGCGCCTCGATCGCGACGTGGCCATCAAGGTTCTGCCGGAACACCTGGCCGCCAGCGCCGACGCCATGGCCCGCTTCGAACGCGAGGCCCGCGCGGTGGCCGCATTGTCGCATCCCAACATCCTGGCGATTTACGACATCGGCAGCGACCGCGACGTGAAGTACCTGGTTACCGAGCTGCTGGAGGGTGAAACGCTGCGGGCGCGGATGAAAGCCCACACCCTGGGCTGGCGTCGCGCCGCCGAGGTCGCCGGGGCGGTCTGCGACGGGCTGGCGGCTGCCCATGCCAAGGGGATTACGCATCGCGACCTGAAGCCGGAAAACATTTTTCTCACCAGCGACGGCCGCGTCAAGATCCTGGATTTCGGCCTGGCGCGGCGCACGGCGGCCCCGGCGGAAGGCGCCACGGTATCGGAGCTGGCCACGCAGCCCGGCTCGGTGATGGGCACCCCCGGCTACATGTCGCCTGAGCAGGTGCGCGGCGAGGTCACCACCGAAGCCACGGATATCTTTTCGCTCGGCTGCGTGCTCTACGAGGCGGTCGCCGGACAGCGTCCTTTCGAGCGCACCACGGTCGCCGACACCATGGCCGCCATTCTCCAGCAGGAGCCGCCCTCGATTCCGGCTTCGAAGATCGGCGGACCGCTGGAGGCCGATCGCATTATCCGGCGCTGCCTGGCCAAGAACGCCCATGATCGGTTTCACTCCGCCCACGATCTGGGACTGGCCATCAGGGACGCCGGGCCTGCGGCCACGACGACTTCGCCAACGCGCTGGCGTTGGTGGATTCCAGCCTCGGCCCTGGCGGCGGTGGTCGTTTCCGTCGCGGTCTACTGGTTCGCCGGGCGTGTCCGCACGATCGATTCCATCGCCGTGCTGCCGCTGGTGCACGGTTCCGCGGAGGCCGAGTATCTGAGCGACGGAATTACCGAAAGCCTCATCAACAGCCTCTCGCGCATTCCCAAACTCAAGGTGATTTCTTCCAGCGGCGTCTTTCGCTACAAGGGCAAGGCCGCCGACCCCAAGACCGCCGGCAACGAGCTCGGCGTGCGCGCGGTGCTCACCGGAAAACTCACGCAGCGCGGCGACACCCTGGCCGTGACCGTGGCCCTGGTCGACGTCAGCGACAATTCCCACCTGTGGGGCGAGCAGTACAACCGCAAGCTGGCCGACCTCCTGGTGGTGCAGGAGGAGATCGCCCGCGACGTGGCCGACAAACTCAGGCTCCGGCTTTCCGGGGATGAGAACCGCCAGCTCGCTGACCGGCAAACGGAGAACGCCGCCGCCTATCAGTTGTACCTGAAGGGCCACTTCGCCATCTCCCGCTACACGCAGGAAGGGATCAATCAGGGCATCGAGAACATGCAACAGGCCATCGCCATCGATCCCAGCTACGCGCTGGCGTACGCCGGCATCGCCGACGCCCACCTGATCGCCGCCGACTGGTACACGGCCCCACGGGAGGCCCATGCCAAGGCCCGCGAGGCGGCCGCCAAGGCCCTCTCGCTCAACAATCGTCTCGCCGAGGCTCATACCGCCATGGCCGCGATAAAGACTTTCCAGGACTGGGACTGGAAGGGCGCCGAGCAGGATTTCCAGAAGGCGCTCCAGATCAATCCCCGCTACACCCGCACGCATCTTTTTTACGCCTTTCAGTTGTGCGCGCAGAAACGCTTTCAGGAGGCTCACGAGTCCACTCGCAAAGCCGGCGAGGTGGAGCCGTTTTCGGCCGAAGCGGCAAGCTACACAACCATGCCTCTTTACTTCATGCGGAAATACGACGACGCGTTGCAGGCAGCCCGAAGAGCCATGTCCATCGATTCCAACTACTTTTTTTCCCATTTGATCGCCGGCTGGGCCTGGGAGCAAAAAGGCCAGCTCCGCGAGGCCATCGCCGCTTTGGAAACCGCGGTCCGAATCGCCTATAACCCGCAGACCAAGTCGGAACTGGCGCGCCTGCGCGCGCTCGCTGGCGATACCGCCGCCGCCGAAGCGGGACGGCAGGAACTGCTGGAACTTCGCCGCAAAGCGTATGTTCCAGCCTTCGACCTGGCTTTGCTCCACGACGCTCTAGGCAAACGCGAGGAGGCGCTGCGGTTGATGGAACAGGCCTTCGAGGACCGGTCCTGGTGGATTACCTGGCTGGCGATCGACCCGCGAGTGGACCGGTTGCGCAGCGAGCCGCGCGTCCAGACGCTCATGCGCCGCGCCGGCCTGGTTCAGTAGCCCACCCTACCCTGATACAATCTCGCCATGGTGCGTCCTAACCGTCGTACGTTTTTGACGGCCCTCTCG
>Ga0247727_10010025_pt1 | contig 16909 bp, 7 predicted proteins | sample WisWelCaveWW1625_FD_202498 | JGI IMG/M metagenome (GOLD analysis project Ga0247727, IMG submission 202498) | Biofilm microbial communities from Wishing Well Cave, Virginia, United States - WW16-25 | ecosystem: Environmental > Aquatic > Deep subsurface > Groundwater > Cave microbial mat | place...
GCTGGAAGTGCTGGCTAGCAGGATGTAAAGTTTGTGGTTGGGGGAATCAATATGCAAATCCGGGCGGGCGGAATTGTTGCTGCTGATCAAATTGTCCTTGATCCACAAAGCGCCTTGCCGTTTCCACAAATACCATTCACCCGTCACGCCGTCCGGCGCCGCAGCCCACCACACGCCGTCGTGGTAAAAGATTTTACTTTGATTGGGTTTGTAAAAATCACTCACGCCGCCCTTCGTTCCCTCTATCGCCGCCGGGCCAGCCGTCGCCGGCGGATTGCAATTCACGCTGCCGATTTCAAGACGATTGTACCAAATCTTCGCCGCGGTGTTGTTCTCGCTGCCAACCATCAATTGCGTCGCGCCGTCAACCGCATTCACCGGCGTGCTCACGTCGAGAAAAACATCGGCGCCATTGTCGAAGAGCGGATTCACCGGCGCGCTCGCCGCCAAATTTTCCTTTTTGATGCCGACGATTTTATATTCGGCCTTGTTGGTCGCCGCGTTGATGCCCATCAGAAAAAGCTTGCTCGAGCCCTGTACTGCGATTGCCGGAGAGGTCCAGGTGTCGGAGGTGTTGACGGCGAAAGCCTGCCAAAGCCCGGTTGCCGCGTTGCGTTTATAAAGCGAGTTGCGCGGATCGCTTCCCAACGCGTTGCTGTTTTGCGTGAAAAGATAAAGATTGTTCGAGGCATCCGCCGCCAAACAAAGGTTGTTGGTCGAGTTTTCCGCGCCCGAAATCGTCAGCGCCGCCGACTCGTCCGTCCACGCCGTTTCCGCATCGCCGTCGCGGTGATACAAGAAACCGAAGCGTGTGCCGACGCCGAGCTTTTCGGTTTCACCGTAGGCCAGACCGATGTAATTTTGCCCGGCCATGCTGAAGGCTTTGGCGTCGGCGCTGCCCTTTTTATAATTCAGCGCCGATTTGACCGTAAAAACTCCCGACCAGTTATTGCCGTCATCGGAGGAACGCATGGCTTGCAGCACTTTGTTGTCGATGCGGAAGAGCCATAGCTCGCCGTTCATCGCGCGCGCGAGGCTCGCCGGATTTTTGCTGTCGCCTTTGCCCAGCGCGCTGAGCGCCTTGGGAAATCCGGCGTCGATACTCCACGTGCCGGCGTTGTAACTGAGACGATAAAACTCCGTGGCCTTGCTGCTGGCAAAAAGAATGTAGAACTTGTTGGCGTTAAGTGCGACATCCGGCCGGGCGCTCGTGCTGGTGTTCCCCGCCGGCGAAATCGCCGTCCACGTGTCGTCATCAACATATTGCCAAATATACCACTGTTTCTCCTTTTTGGCATACGCCATTGCCCACCACTTGCCGTCGTGGAAAAAAAGCTTGTTTTGGTTGGATTTGCTATAACCTTTCTTGGTGTTATCCGAAAGCAATTTGCCGTTCTGGGCAAAGGCCGGCTGGCCAACACAAAAAAGTCCCAGCAGGACCAGCGCCAGGCTGAATCGGCTGAGACGCCAAGGCCGTTGAAGCAACATGAACACGTTTGCCTCCTATGAAAAGAGAAAGATGAATCGGTAAAGGAATTTTCGCGGCTGCGCCCGTAGGGGCTGCGCTCCCGTCCCACACGTCAGTATCGAGTTGCGAATTAAAGAGGTGTTCCCAATCCCTAGGAGGGGCAAATGATGGTGTGACCGCCAAAGTCCGTGCTTGGATTGGCGGCGAAAATACAAAATAAGTTCGCCATCTTGTAATGATTACGCGCAAATACTGGTTTTTGCGGAGGGAAGTTTTGATGTGAACCGAAAGCCGACTGTTTAAGACAAAATTTTGTTGTCAAAATCATTGAAGTCAAAATGATTGGTTGAGAATCTTTAAGCCTAAACGCCGTCAAACTCAGAAAGCACTAAGCGCCAAAAACCCAGAAAAAAACTTCTGAAAGTTTTTGTTTTTTCACGGCATCATTTAACACGGAGACGCAGAGGAAAACGAGAAAACACGGAGACTTTAGCTGAACATTGACTACCGTTTTTTCTCCGTGTGTCTCTGTGCTCTCCGATACTCCGTGTTGAATCATTTTGCCATTAATTTCATCTGTTGGTCGTTTTTCATCCGATAGCGAATTTTTTAACCCTGGTTCCGGCTTGTCTGGGTTGAGCGGTTATCATTCGACTTTAAGCAGCAGCTTGTCCCCAACCTGGAGCGCCTCGGCCTGTTTGGCTTCGTTCATTTGAAGAATGGCGAAACGCGGGCTGACATCCATCGTCTGGCCGGCGCCGTAATAGCGTCCGGTTTCTTTGCCGAGCATCGACTGATAAACTCGCACCGGCATGCCGGCTTGCAAACCCTCGAAATCTTCCGAACCGATGATGAGGAAGGGCGGCCGCACTTCGATGACTTGAACCACGAAGAGCATGGTTTTGGCGGGGATTTTTATTTCCGGAGGAACCGTGTCGGTTTGATTCGCGGCAGGCTCTGCTGGCAGGGGCTCTGCCCGTCGGGGTTGCGGCGGCACGGCGGCGGGAGTTGTGGCGCCGTTGGTAATCGGCGGCGGCGAAGAGTGATTGAATTTGAACACCAACGCAAATTGATGCGTCAAGCTTTCGTCGATGCGATCGCGGGACAAGGCATAATCAAGTGAAAGGGAATGTCTTGACGCCGGCGTGAAAAAAGAAGCGCCGAACGCCATCGCGCCGCCGTCGTTTCCGGCACGCAGGCCGGTGAAACGGCTCAAAAAAAATTCTCCACCGGCATGAAACTTGTTTTTTCCCGGCGCCATCATTTCGTAATCGGCGCTCAAGGTGATGAACGGCCGCGGTTTGATCTGCGCGCCGACGCGGGTGAGCGGCGAAAATTTCTCTTTCGTCTTCGCCGGATCGTTCCAGCGCAGTTGCGTGTGCAGATTTTGCCGGACGGCGCCGAGCGTGAGAAACTCACCGGGCTTGAATAACACGCCGAGATCGTAGCCGAGGCCGGCCGCGCTGCGCTGGGCGAGATCGTGGCGCAAAAGCTTGACCGTCCCGCCGAGCGCGAAAGAAGAGGACAGCGTTTTTCCGCAGGAAATCAAGAAGGCGTTTTCGCCGTTGGAAAATTCGCCGGTCATCGCGCCGGCGCGGTCGCGGCCTTCGATAGTGCCGACTTGATAATTCACCCAGCTCACGCTGACCGCGCCCAATCTGGCAAACGGATAAGCCGCCGCGACGTAGTTATATTTGCGGTCGAGCGAGAGCAGCGAATACATCACGGCAAGCTGCGGTTCGGCCAATTGGGCGAGGCCGGCGGGATTCCAATAGCCGGCGGTGACGTCATTGGCCACAGCCACAAACGCGCCGCCCAAACCCAGCGGCCGCACGCCGACTCCGGCGCGCAAATAAGCCCCGGCGTGTCCACCGTCCTGTGCATTTGGTTTTGGCGGGAACGCGAGAACAGCCAAAGCCACACCGAAGAGAGTTTTAATAATTGAAAAAAGTCGCATAAAGTGCTAAGCCAGGTTTTCAGACACACTGAAAACTGAAGCCCTGCGGGCAGCGTAAAATTAAAAAAGTTTTTTTAAAACACGGAGCAACTGAGTTCACGGAGCGTCACGGAGAAAAACCTTTTTATAAACACTCATTGCTCTCCGTGCTTGCTCTGTTGACTCTGTGTCTCCGTGTTAAATTTGGCCGTGAATCAACAAAAAACTTCAAAATTTTTTTCTAACTTTTACTGCTTAAAGGCCCAACTCGGAAAAGTCGGAATGAAAAAGATAACACACGGATCAAAAACTCACACGGAGTTATCTGTGCATTCTACCGCGCTACTCCGATCTTGCCCACGAAACGCGCGTTTTCCGGCGCTTCGATGACGTAAAAATAAACGCCGTTGGCGACCCAATCGCCGCGGCCGTTGCGGCCGTCCCACTGAATCACTTGCGCGCTATTGGCGAGCGCCACGGCAATATTGGCAAATTCTCTGACCACCTCGCCGCGGCCATCGAGAATTTTGACGGAGGCAGTGGCCGGTTTTTTCAGCGCAAAACGGATCTGCACCGCTTCGGCTTGCGGATTAAACGGATTGGGAAAGGCAAACGACCCGTCAGCAGCTTCGGCGGCGAGAAAATCCTGATTGGGCATGTCGCGCGTGACGTTGGTGAATTGGCGTGAAGCCGGGTCGAAGGTATAACCGGTTTTCTTCGGCGTTACGGCGCCGGACCAACCCGGATCGACGGCGAGGCGATAATCGCCATTCGTATCCGTCGTGAGATTATCCGGCAACCCGGAGAGAATAACGGCGTTAAGCCCGGCGCCGGCGGCAGTGCGAATGTGGCCGGAAATTGCGGGTTTTATGGTGAATTTTCCGTTCCGGCCTTCCACCGGCAAGGACACGGCGTTGGTATCGGTGGCGGCCAGGCCGCGCAGAATAAAACGCGCCGTATCGCCGCCTACCGCCGTCACGCTCACAAAAAATCTCAACAACACTGCCGGCCCGGCCCCGGAGACGCGGCCAAAACTAAAGGCGCCGATCACCAGCGTGCCATTGGCATCGTTGGCATTGACATCGACAAACCAATTGTCGCTGGCGTGGAGAATCGGCCCGACGGTGAATCCCGTGTACGACAACAGGTTTTTGCCAAATTCAACCGTCGCGTCGAAAGAGCCGACTGCCTGGCCGTTGGGATCGAGGTTCAGTGGAATCGTCAAGGTTTCGCCGGGGAGACCGGCGGCGCCGGTTGGCAGACTGAAGCGAACAGGTTGGGCGAAGGATTCATTGGCCCAGGTTGAAATAAAAACGCACAGCGCCGCGATTACAACACTCTGCAAGGAGAGAATTTTCTTTCTGAGGTAAACCGACATAGGAGGTGTTCTTTCTGGCTAATCGCGTTGTAACTTCGGACTCAATGCTGCAAAATAAGTTTATTCGTTTTCTTGAATTTCCCCGCCTCCAGCCGGTAAAAATAAACGCCGCTGACCGCCGGTGAGCCGTCGTCTCTTTGCCCATTCCACATCACGGTATGCACGCTGGCTTTTTGAGATTGAGAAACCAGCGTTCGCACGACTTGGCCGAGCACATCGTAAATCCGAAGCTGCACCAGCGCGGCTTCCGGCAGGGTATACTTGATCGTCGTGCCGGAGGATCGCTCGCGACGCGAAAACGGATTCGGATAATTTTGCTCCACCGCATACTGCTGCGGCAGCGCCGCGGTGAGCTGCAGCGTTGGCGCGTCGGTCTGCGCCGGCGTTTCTCGGCCGTTGAAGCTGAACACGGCGGACGGCATGTCGAAGCGCAGCGATTCGCCTTCTTTGGCCGGATGCGCGAGCGTGGCGTGAATGACCAGAAGCGGGCCTTCGCCATTGATCGCGGCCTCGGTCATCGAAAAACCGCCAATCCGCAAAACCCCGGGCCGCTTGGCGTTCCAATCCATCTGCCAATCGTCCGGCGAGAGTTTGCTTCCCAACGAAACGTGAGTCACTTGAATAGCCGCCTCGAAAGTGAGCGTCAAATTAAAAGAATTATAAGCTTTCTCGGCCCGGCTCACGGCGACGGTGAAGGTGATTTGCTCGCTGCCGACATGAAACGACGGATCGGTGAGCGCCACGATCACACGGTCACCATCGCCGCCGGCGATTTTCCCGAGCGGGGCGCCGAAGCTGCCATTCACGTCCCCAAGAAGAATGCCGGCAAAATTTTGGTCGAACTGGCCTCCTTGGAATGGCTCGTAAAACCGGCTTTTGGGCGCGGCGCAAAAATTTTCCGGCGTGAGGTTAAAGCCGGCGTCAACAAAGCGCCAATCCTCCGGCACAAAACGGCGAAAATTTTCAAAACTGCCGGTGGAGCGTTTGAGAATGGCCAGCGCATCCCCGGAGGTGATCTGGCAATCGCCGTTCACGTCTGCCGCCAAACTCTCGAGGCCGCTCAAAGGTTGCGGCCCGTTCGCCCGGCCTCTGAAGGCTTTGCCCGCATCATCTGCCTTTATTTCTGCCGCTGCAAAATCGCTGGAAACCCGGCGCGGGGTCAGGGTGATATTGCTGCCCAGCGGCAGCGCCTTAAATTCAAAGTCGCCGTTTCCATCAGAAACTCTCGCCTTGGTCTCCTCGGGATCGGCTACGTGCAGTTGCACGTTTACATCGGCGAGCGGCTTGTTGTTGGTGAAATAAAAAATCCTGCCGCTGATCTTGGGTTCCGCCGACACGGTAAACAAACCGTTGGCCCCCTCGACTGGCAAGGCTTTGGCATTGCCATCGGTCGCCGTCAAACGGCTCAACCTGAGCGGAACCGTCGTTCCCGGCGATACCGTATTCTGCACGAGGAAAAACAGTTTGACCACCGTTCCCGCTTCCGTTAATAGCGCGCTTCGCGCATAAGCGCCGACCTTGACCGCGCCGGCGCTGCCATTGGCGTCAACGACCCAATCGTCAAGGATTGATCCCGGCTTGAACTTGAGATACGCCAAAACCTGCGAATCGAAGTCGAGCTTGGCGTCGAAGGATCCAACCCGGCGGCCGGACGGGTCGATATGCAGCCGCACCTCAACGGTATCGCCGGCCGCGCCATGCACATCTTTTGGCGCGCTGAAATGAACGATGGCGCCGCTGGTCACGGTGAACGCATTGGACAAACTGAACCCGCCCCCGCCTGGTTCGTCATTGGCGACGGAAATATCGCGCCCGCCCTCCGGTGCCGAGTCCTGAATTGTGATGTTGGCGAGGATTTGCGTGGAATTGACGACCGTCATACTGCCGATCATAATCCCCTCGTCAAAATTCACACTGGTTACCCCTTCGATAAAATGGGCGCCGTTCAGTTCGACCTCCAGCGTTTGGCCGTGAGCGCCGATGGTCGGTGCGACGCTGAGCAAAGTTGGTCGCGGATTAAGCACGGTGAAGCTTTGTTCGATGGCCGTTGTGCCGCCGCCCGGGGAGTCATTGATGACCGAAACGTTGTGACGACTGTCCGCCGCGACGCTGATCGGAATGGTGATTTCGGCCGTGATTTGCGTGGAGCTGTTGACCTTGAATGACTTGACCGTAATATCCAGGCCAAAACTTACCCGGCTGGCGCCATCAATGAAATTTGTCCCGGTCAAAATGATGTCGTGGGTCTGTCCGCGTCCGGCGCCGGCGGGGTTTATTTCCGCCAAACCGGGCGCCGGATTGTTGACGGTAAAAACTTTGGTCTCGGAAGCGGCGCCGCCATTCGTGACCGAGAAATTGCGTCTTCCCGTGATAGCCTGAGCGGTGATCGTCAAATTCGCTGTAAGACTAGTTGAGTTGTTCACGATTAGTGAATTTACCGTGATCCCGCTTTCAGTATTTATTGTGGTAATGCCGTTGACAAAACCCGAGCCGATGAAAACCACGTCAAGCGTTTGCAAGCGATTGCCGCTGGCCGGCGAAATGCCGGTGAGCGTCGGGCTGGGCTGGTTCACGGTAAAAGTGAGCGTCTGGGGCGCAGTGCCGCCGCCGGGAGCAGCATTGATGACGCGTACGTCACGCGCGCCAAGCGCGGCGCTGGGGCTGATGGTGATATTCGCTAGCATGCTTCTGGAACTGGTGACAAAGAGCGAGTTGACGGTAATACCCGGCCCAAAGTTCACTGTCGTGGCGCCGCTGATAAAGTTCGATCCCGTGATCGCGACGTCCAAGGTTTTTGCCTGCTGCCCGCTGGCCGGGCTGAGACTGTCCACGGTTGGCGCCGGATTGTTGATCGTAAAGGGGAAAGCCGCCGAGGTGCCGCCGCCGGGTGGAAGATTGGTCACGGAAAAATGGCGCGTCCCCGCAGCGGCATTTTCCGAGATGGTTATATTGGCCGTCAGGGTCGAATTCGTCATCGAAACCGCATTGACCGCAATGCCGTCGCCGACATTTATGGACGTGAAGTCGTCAATAAAATTTTCCCCATCGAAGGTCACATCTAAGGTCTGCAGGCGCTCACCAACACCTGGGTTCATGCTGGATACGATTGGTGGCAGATTTTGCCGCACGCCCAAAGGCGCAAAATGGCTGTGTGACACCCCACCAACTTTGGTGAAATTACCCCCGACAAAAATATTTGCTCCGCTAACTTCAATAGCATTGACAGAAGGGGATGTGTCAGTAAATCCCGGATTCCATTCGAGAGGGCTTCCGTCCGCGACTGTGACGGCGGCTGCATTCGTTCTCGACTCGACGCTTTTGATGGTGTTAAATGTGCCGCCGAAGTACACTATAGAACCGTCAACGGTTATGGTACGAACGAGGCCACTAATAAACGTGGTAACACCACTCACAACAGTGCTAGTCTGGACATTAGGATCCCAATCGGTTAGAATGCCGGTCACGGCATCGATGGCGGCAATGGAATTGCGCGGCCGCCCATTAACCGTTACAAATTTCCCACCGGCATATACCGTTGGCCCGCTTACTGCCAAAGCAAGAACCAATGAATCCGAAGAATTAACACTATTTATACTAACCTTCGGTTTCCAATCCAACGAGAGACTTCCATCGGCCGCTTCGAAGGCGGCGAGATAATTCCGCTCGGTGCCGCCAATCTTCGTAAAATCCCCGCCAATATAAACGAACGGGTTGCGCACCACCAGCGCATTAACCGGCGCGACACTATTTGGCGTAATGGGCTTGCTAAACGACGTGTTGGCGTTGGGATTCCACGTCGGATCGCCGAACACGGAATCCAAGGCGGCGACATTCATATTGGCGCGAGATTGCCTCTTGCTGTTGGTGTTGCCGATGCTGTTGAACGAACCGCCGACATACACGAATGTTCCGGCCACATCGATGGCATTGATATCGCCACTGGGGTTGGGATCCCATTTGAGGAGGTTTCCGGTAGCCGTATCAAACGCGGCAAGCTTGTTTCTGGTCATTTGGCCGGCGGTCTTTGTGAAACTGCCGCCGGCATACACCCTTGATCCACTCACGGCCAAGCCTCTAACCGTGCCGCTGGTGATATCCGGATTCCACTTTGTCGGCCGGCCGGTCGAGGCGTTGAATGCAGCAAGACGGTTTCTTGTCAATGTGACATCTATTGCAAAATTGCCGCCGGCATATATCGTTAATCCGCTTACCGCGAGCGCAGAAATACTAGAAGCACTGGTGCCGCCTGCTAAATTGGGATTCCATATCTCCGAGATAGCTCTACTCGTATCAATCGCCGCTATTCTATTATGCGTCTTGCCCCCGATAGTCGTAAACGCGCCGCCGACATAAAGTGTTGAACCGCTGATCGCCAAAGCGTTAACCTGTTGATCCGGGTCGGGTCTCCAGCCTATGGCCTCCCCAGTGGCGACCTTTAGTGCGGCAAGGTTTTTATGTGGCGGTTGTGATAATCCGGGTGATACCGCGCCAATCGAGGTGAAATTGCCGCCAACGTAAACTGTTGATCCGCTTACGGCCAATGTCTGAACCGAAGTCGGAGCACCGACGCTCGGACTCGGATTCCAAGACAATGGAATTCCGTTTACGGCATTAATGGCAGCAATATGATTTCGCGGTTGCGTCCCAACATTGGTGAAAATGCCGCCGACGTAAATCGTCGTGCCGGCCGCGACAATCGTGTTGACCTGAGTACCGGTTATATCCGGATTCCATTCCGTCGCTTTGCCGTCTACAGCATCAATCGCCGCGATCAGATTTCTCGTGTCATTTCCTTTCTCAATTTTCTTAAAAGAGCCGCCGGCATAAATGATCGGCCCATCCACGGCCAAAGCTCTCACTATCCCAGTAGGATTGGGATTCCAATCGGGATCGACTTCAGCGCTGGCGGTATCAAGCGCCGCCAACTTTTTTATTATCGATTGTCCGCCAATGTTGTTAAAATCTCCGCCGACATAAAGCGTGGCCTCATGCAAGGCCAAAGCCAAGACTTGTTGATCCGGATCAGGTTTCCAAGTGACATCAAGCGTACCATTAGCCAGAATATGAATGAGGCGCTTGTGGTCAAAATTATCCACCGACGTAAAATTCCCGCCGACAAACCAGCCGCCGGCGCCATCCGAGACGACGGCGTTAATGTCGCCATTGATGCGCGGCAGGGGAAACGGCATGGCCGTGCGCGTGCTCAACATCGTGCCACTTCCGGCCGGCATGAACACCTTGGTGAATTCGCCGCCAATGTAAGTGATGCCATCCTTATGCACGACGTCGTGAACAATGTTATCCGTCCTCCAGGCATCGGCGCGCAGCGTGGCCGGTTGCGTCGAGGCCTTTTCAACCAAAAGACTTAACATCACGACTGCCATGACGAACGTCAAAACTTGTTTTTTTGTTTTCATAACGCCCTCATCAAGCCAGTATTCGGTGATATTCGGCCAACCCAGTTATCCTTGCCCAACGCCACATGCCGGTTAATTGCCCAACGCCAATTGTTATGAGGCTACGCCTGTAAGGTGCTCATTCCATGGGATGATTCTTTGACCAAACTAACCCTGTTTAATTTGCCAAATCAAAAGTTCTCGTCGAAGGTGAGGTGAGATTCGTCCTTATTTTAGCGACAATCATTCTATCTGCGGAAAAATTATTTCTTTCCTTGATTGTCAAATTTAAAAATGAATGAATATGATGAACGCTATGTGTGGGATTAAATGTAGTTGGGCAAAGGAGATGTCGCCCTTTTAGGGCTATGGCGATTCGGCTTGATTTTATTCCCAGTGTTGCGCACTGGGCTTTCACATGAAACCCCTTCGGGGTAAAATGAGGCCTTGCAAAACGAACGGCGCAGCGAACATCGCAGCAAATTTTCTAATCACGGTACGTCTACCAATCCCGCAATTTTTAAACGAGGCGATATGTTAGCCGAGGGCTACGCCCTGGGAATGCTCCGGCAAAGGCGGAACCTGGGGTGAGAGCGACAGCCCAACATTTAAAAAATCGCTTACGGGCGGGGTCGTGATCACTCGCAGTGTCGCTTGCCACAAATCTTCCGGCAAATTCCGCAGATTCGTTAACGGCACACTTAAGGGCTTTTCACGGTGATAGGCCATGATGTGTGCAAAGCTGATGAATGTCAATCCAATGGCGCGCGGCGCTGTCCCGGTTGCCTTGCCAGTATCTAATCGCAGCAAGATATTGTCCGCCAATTCCACACCGGTCACATGCTCGCTTCGTCCAAAAGAGACGTAAAGCACATCGCCCTCTTGATCATAATTGATTTTTGTGTTGCTCATTTATCTTTCCTCGAAAGACTGGAAGTAAGCTGTTGTCACAAATTTTTCTTCGCGAACAGCGCCATCCGGTTCGGTATGCCAGTGAAAACGGACACAAACAACTAAATGCGTATTATCGTCGGGCAAATCCGGAAAAGCGCGATGGTATTGATAGCTGTTGGGATCATAGGGATCTTGCCGACGACGACCGTGCCGAATTGTTGAAACCAAGTAGTCGAAAAAAGGCTCGCTTTCCGCGTGGTTATCTGGATCAATAATATGCTCCCAACGTTCGCGTGTCAAGTAGATGTCATGACCGAAACGATCGCGTTGAATCCAAAGCTTTCCACCGGACATGCCAGCAGTCTCATTTCAAAGTTTAGCTTTACAAAAACTTAGGCTCTTGAAGCAATATAGCCAAGCTTGGCTTGTAACTAAATTATAATGACTAAAGACTTAAAATGCAAGTTTGATTTGAGAAACTCAACAGAGAGTTTGCCCAACCCCCGCTGCAAGATAGCTGTTTTTATAACCGACATACCGCGCCGCCGAGGCCGTGAGATTTTCGATTTCCTCATCCTTGAGCCGGCGTTTCACCGTCGCCGGCACGCCGGCCACCAGCGCGTATTCCGGCACGACGAAGCCTTCACGCACCACCGCGCCGGCCGCGACCAGCGCATACGGCCCGACCTGCGCGCCGTCAAGAATCCGCGCGCCCATGCCGAGCAGGCAAAAATCTTTGATCACGCAGCCGTGCACGACGACACTGTGCCCAATGGTTACGCCTTCGCCGATGATCAGCGGCCACTTGTTAAGCGTGACGTGGCACATACACAAATCCTGAATGTTCGTCTTGGCGCCGATCCGAATGTAATTCACATCGCCACGAATGACGGTGTTGAACCAAATGCTCGCGTCTTCGCCGATTTCGACGTCGCCAATGATCGTCGCGTTCGGGGCGATGAAAACGTTATTACCGATTTTTGGGGAGAGGTTGTTGTAGGGGAGGAGCATCAATCTTCGCACAAGTTGTTTGTCCGGCTCGTCGCCATTCGGACTTGCCATTTTTCGATTCTCTGCGATCAAGCTCTAAAAAAAAGCGCTTCGGCATACAACAGCTTTGCGCGCAGCCATTTTAACACGGAGCATCGGAGCGCACGGAGAGGCGCGGAGTAGTGTTGAAGAAAACCACTCACCGATATGCGAACAGAAGATTGATAAAGTCTCCGTGCGTTCTCTTTTTTCTCCGTGACTCCGTGTTAAATGACGCGGTAACTCATCAAAAAACTTTCCGATTGCGCCCTTGATGATTTTTTTCTGAGTTTTTGGCACTTAGTGCTTATACCATCTGATTACTCATCCTCACCGCCTGCACAATCGCCTCCGCCACCAACTCCGCGGCAATCGCGCCGACGGCCATGACATCAGCCTGTTCGTCGCCGACACTCATCGCGAAAACCATGTCGCCGTCAAAAAGCGTGTGCGACGGGCGGATGACATAAGCCAAACCATCCTGCGCCATCTCGGCGATTTTGGTGACGCCTTCTTTTTTAAATGCTGCATTGGTGGCGACGACGGCGAGGGTCGTATTGCCCCAGCTTTTGAACGGAGCGAGCAAGTTAGATTTCAAATGTTGTTGTGTGTTTAAAAAACCGCCGGCATCATTTTTGGCGCCGGCGATGATTTTTCCGCTCTTCGGATCGATCACATCTCCCAGCGCATTGGCCACGGCGAGCGCGCCAACCACGAGCTGGCCGCTTTTCCACGAAGCCATGCCGACGCCGCCAAGCATGCTGTGCTGCACGCCGCGAATTTTGCCGACAGTCGCGCCGCAGCCCACACCGACGAGTCCCAGGCGCGTTTCCGTGTACGAAGCTGTTTCACAGGCGCGATAGGCCATCGCCGCAGTCGGGCGAACTTTAGCGTCGCCGACGGCTAAATCAAAAATGACCGCCGCCGGCACGATCGGCACTTTGGCGACTTGCACGTCGTAGCCGATACCGCGTTCTTCGAGATACTTTTGCACGCCGCCGGCCGCGTCCAAGCCAAACGCGCTGCCGCCGGTGAGCAAAATGCCGTGAATCTCCTGCACCAACCGCACCGGCTTGAGCGCCTCGATTTCACGCGAGCCGGGCGCCGAGCCGCGCACGTCGACGCCGGCAACTGCGGGCCGATCCGGCAAAATCACCGTGCAACCCGTCCGCGCGCTTTCATCCTGCGCATGGCCGAGGCGAATGCCCGGAACGTCACAAAGAGAATTCAACATAAAAATTTCGTTGTGGTTCCCTTTTCGTTGCGGGATAATAAAAACTATTTATCATTCGTTGATTCTTTCGCGGCGCGGCGGAGGAAAGAAAATTTTTTCTCCGGCGCTGCCGCTGCGTTCACGCCGCGCTCGCTGAAGAAGAACAAATCACCCACCATCAAGCCGATTGAGCTGCGCAGCGGCTTCCAGTTCTGGCGATAGGCCTCGCTGTCGACGCGCGTGCCGTCTTTGTCCTTTGAAACGAGACGCACGCGCTCCGGATGCTCGCGATTGATCATGAACGGGGAATGGGTGGTAAAGATAAGCTGATTTTTCATCGCCAAATCTTCCATAATTTTGGCCAGGTCTTTTTGGCCGGCCGGATGCAAATGAATGCCCGGCTCGTCGATCAAAAAAAAATAATCGTTGGCGCGGGCCTCGAACGTCTGCGCGATGAAATTGATGTAAAAAGAGAGATACCAGCGGAAGCCCAGGCTGCGCGATTCCGGCGTGTCAAAAACCGTGGTGCCGTCGGAAAGATCGATGTAGAGAATGTTGCCGTTGACGTTGAGCTTCACCTCGATGGTCGGCTCCTGCGACCAGACGCGGCGAATTTGCTGCGTGATCAGCCGGCTCGCCTCCTCGCTGGCGCGCCGGCCGCGGGTGTTATCCTCGAAGATGATATCGGGATTGCTGATGCCGCCGATGTGGAGCAAATTGCGTTCGGTGCGAAATTGCTCGTTGCCGTTCATCAAATCTTGCAGGGTGGCGCGGCTTTTCAACAGGGGAATCGAATCAAAGTAAAGAAATTTGGGCAGGCTTAGCAGCAGCTTGTCCATCTCCTTGAGCGGCGCTTCGGCTTCGTTGATAAAAAGATGATAATTCTCCTGCGCCGGCCCGTCGCGGCGAATCAGAAAACTTTCGTTGTCTTTGAACGCCTCGCTGAAACGCAGCAAATTGCGCCGGTTCTCCTTGGAAATTTGCATGAACTCGAGCGCCACTTCCGGGCTTTTGCCCTGATAGTAATAATCGGAATACTGGCAGGTGAGGCTGTTATCGAACGGCGCGCCCGGCGAGAAGGCCTGCAGCGCGCGCAAAATATTGGTCTTGCCGCTCTCGTTCGCGCCGATCAGCGTCGTGATTTTGGGATCAAGCGGAAAAGCCAGTTCGAAAACGGATTTGTAAGCGCGGATAAAAGCGCGGGAAATGATCATCGTTAATGACAGTCTTGTTTAGCCCAATAAGAAAAGCCCGATCATTTTGAGGGAATGATCGGGCCTGTTGAATGAAAAAACTTCTTTGTCAGTTTTCGACCGATTCCGGCTCCGGTGGCGGCGGGCTGGCCGATTTCCTGGCTGCGCTCTTGACCACGGTTTTGCGTCCGGTTTCGAGGAAGGTGAGGGCGCTGCCTTCGCACAGCACTTTGATCTGGCTGCCGTCGCTGAATTTGGCTTTCAGCATTTCTTCGGCGATGGGGTCCTCGATATATTTTTGAATCACCCGCTTCAACGGCCGCGCGCCGTAGACCGGATCGAAGCCTTTTTCGATGATAAAATCCTTCGCATCCTGGGTAAGGTCGATCTCGATCTGGCGATCAGAAACTTTGCCGAGCATTTCTTTGACCACGATGTCGATAATCTGGCTCATGTGCTCTTTCGCCAAATTATGGAACACCACCAATTCGTCAACGCGATTCAGAAATTCCGGATTGAACAGCCGCTTGACCTCGTCCATGATCTTGCTTTGCATCCTCGAATAATCGATTTCGGATTCCTGCGTCGAAAATCCAAAGCCGCCGGCCTTCTTGATTTCGCGCGCGCCGGCGTTCGAGGTCATGATGAGAATGGTGTTTTTGAAATCGACGCGGCGGCCGAGGCCGTCGGTGAGGCTGCCGTCGTCGAGAATTTGCAGGAGAATGTTGAACACGTCGGGATGCGCTTTTTCGATTTCGTCGAAAAGCACGACGGCGTAAGGATGCCGGCGCACTTTCTCGGTAAGCTGGCCGCCCTCTTCGTAGCCGACATATCCCGGCGGCGCGCCGGTCAAGCGCGACACCGAAAATTTCTCCATGTACTCGGACATGTCGAGACGAATGAGCGCGTCTTCCTTTTCGAAGAGATATTTGGCGAGTTCTTTGGCGAGCTGGGTTTTGCCGACGCCGGTCGGCCCGAGGAAAATGAAAGAGCCGATGGGGCGATTGGGATCTTTGAGTCCGGCGCGCGTGCGTTGAATCGCTTTGCACAGCAGATGAATCGCTTCATCCTGGCCGACGATGCGCTGCTTCAGCGCCTCTTCCATCTTGAGAACTTTTTCGGTTTCGGATTGCGCGACTTTCTGCACCGGAATGCCCGTCATCATCGCCACGACGTCGGCAATATCTTCCTCATCAACCGAGGCAATGGTTTCCTCTTCCGACTCTTTCCAACGCCGCTTGGCTGCATCGAGCTTGCGATTCACCCGCTTCTCTTGATCGCGCAAGACGGCGGCGCGCTCAAATTCCTGATTTTTGATGACGATATCTTTTTCTTTGCGAATCTGCTTGATCTCCTCTTCCAGCTCGGTGATGTCTTTCGGCACGATGATGTTGGCGAGATGCACGCGCGCGCCGGTTTCATCCAGCACGTCGATGGCTTTGTCCGGCAGGAAGCGGTCGGTGATGTAGCGCTCGGACAACTTCACCGCGGAGTGAATCGCTTCGTCGCTATAACGCACTTTGTGATGTTCTTCGTAACGATCTTTGAGGCCGTTGAGGATTTGGATGGTTTCTTCGCCGGAGGGGGGATCGACCATGATTTTCTGAAAGCGCCGTTCGAGCGCGCCGTCTTTTTCTATATACTGGCGGTATTCGTTGAGCGTCGTCGCGCCGATGCATTGCAATTCGCCGCGTGAAAGCGCGGGCTTGAACATGTTCGAAGCATCCAGCGAGCCGCTGGCGCCGCCGGCGCCGACGATGGTGTGCAATTCGTCTATAAAAAGGATGACGTCTTTGGCGCGCATCAATTCGTTCATGATCGCTTTCATGCGCTCCTCAAACTGCCCGCGATACTTCGTGCCCGCGACGATCGCGCCGAGATCGAGAGTGACGACGCGCTTGTTGTGCAAAATCCGCGGCACTTTGCGCTCGACGATGCGCAGCGCCAGGCCTTCGGCGATGGCGGTTTTGCCGACGCCAGGCTCGCCGATCAACACCGGGTTGTTCTTTTTGCGCCGGCTCAAAATCTGCGCGACGCGTTCGATTTCTCTTTCGCGGCCGATGATCGGATCAAGCTCGTTTTTGCGCGCCAGCTCGGTGAGATCGCGGCCGAAATGATCCAAGGCCGGCGTCTTGGAGCGTTGCGGATTCGACTCTTTGCTCGAGGGCGTGCCGCGCAAAATATTTTCCAGCTCTTCACGAACCGCTTCGTATGTGATGTCAAAATTCAGCAGCACTTGCGCGGCGACGCCGTCCTTCTCCTTGACCAGCGCCAGCAGCAAATGCTCGGTGCCGATGATGTCGGATTTGTATTTCTCGGCCTCGACGTACGCCATCTTCAAAATTTTTTCCGCCCGTTTCGTGAACGGGATATTGCCAATCGTCATGGTTTCACCGGTGGAT
>Ga0247727_10010026_pt1 | contig 16908 bp, 15 predicted proteins | sample WisWelCaveWW1625_FD_202498 | JGI IMG/M metagenome (GOLD analysis project Ga0247727, IMG submission 202498) | Biofilm microbial communities from Wishing Well Cave, Virginia, United States - WW16-25 | ecosystem: Environmental > Aquatic > Deep subsurface > Groundwater > Cave microbial mat | place...
CAAGCTCAAGCGCATCGTCGCGCTGAAGTTCCTCTCGGCCATTGCGCTCGGGGGCGAAGACAAGAGTCGCTTTCTGCGTGAAGCCCAAGCTGCGGCGGCGCTCAATCATCCCAACATTTGCACCATCCACGCGATTGATGAAGTCGATGGCCAAATGTTTATTGCAATGGAATTCATCGAAGGCCAGAGCTTGCGGGAGAAGATAGCAAGTGGCATGTTGCAAGTTGCAAGTGTAATCGACCTTGCCATGCAGATTGCCGATGGCTTGCAAGCGGCGCATGAGAAAGGCATCACCCACCGCGACATCAAAAGCGCCAATGTCATGATCACAGAAAAGATGCAGGCGAAGGTTATGGATTTCGGCTTGGCTAAGTTGGCAGAGCAGAAAACGCGACTCACGAAAACCGGCATGACCGTCGGCACAGTGGCCTACATGTCGCCGGAGCAAGCACAAGGTATAGACGCGGATCACCGTTCAGACATCTGGTCATTCGGCGTGGTGCTCTATGAAATGATCAGCGGGCGCTTGCCGTTTCGCGGCGAGTACGAAGCAGCGATGATGTATTCGATTTTGAATGAAGAGCCGGAGCCGCTGACTGCTTTGCGCACGGGTGTGCCGATGGAATTGGAGCGGATTGTCAACAAGGCGCTCGCCAAAGATCCAGCCCTCCGCTATCAGCATGTGGACGAGTTGCCGGCGGATTTGCGAGTCATCAAGACTCACCCGATTGGTTTGTCAAGAATATCGACTAGAAAGACTGCTCCTTCATCGTATGTAGCAAGGCAACGGTCGCGATTCTGGATTATGGCTGGCCTCATTCTGACCGGCGGCGCCGTGGCTCTGTGGGGGTGGTTGCGCCCAATACCGCCAAGCACCAAGGCTCTGATGCGTTTCAGCCTCGATCTTCCCTCGAATCAACAGTTTGGTCACAAGCTGTTGCACGCAAGGCTGCCACAAGCTACGATTTCGCCCGATGGTCAACGATTGGCCTATGCAGCCAGAGGCGATAGGGAACCTCTCCTCTATATCCGCCCACTGGACCGGTTTGAACCAATGCCATTACCAGGAACAGAAGGTGCGCACTCCCCATTCTTCTCGCCCGATGGAAAATGGATCGGCTTCTTTACCGGGTATCCGCAAGAAACTAAGCTGAAGAAGGTTTCGGTCGCTAGCGGGACCGTGCAGACGCTTTGTGATGTCTCCTCTGGTACCGGAGCGGCCTTTGGTCCCGACAACACAATTGTTTTTGCACCGTCTTATAACACCGGCCTCTTGCGTATATCGGGCGATGGGGGTACGCCGCAACCTTTCACCGAGCTGGACCGCGCTAAAAAAGAAGCAGGCCACGTTTGGCCGCAATTTCTTCCCGATGGGCAAACCGTTATCTTTACCATTGAGAAGTCGGGCAAGTCCTTTGATGAGGCTACCATCGTCATTCAGTCACTGAAAACCGGAAAACAAAAAGTGCTCGTCGAGGGCGGAACGTTTGGCCGCTATGTTCCGACGGGGCATCTCCTGTTTGCCAAGTCGGACGCTCTGCTGGCGGTGAGCTTTGATCTCGAGCGCTTGCAGGTGACAGGCACGTCAGTGAAGGTCCTATCCGATGTCGTGTTCCATCAGGGCCGCGGGGTCTCCCAATTCGCCTTCGCCAATAGTGGAACTTTGATCTATCTGCCGGGTGGTGATGTCATGGAACGCGACGAGCTTGTTCTTGTCGACCGGGCCGGCAAGCCGCAGAAGATAACCGAGACCCAAGCGCCCTACGGACAGCCAAGTCTATCGGCTGATGGGAGATACATCGCCGTTGTAATCTCGTCATCAAACGACGACATCTGGCTGGTTGATATAGCGCGCGACACGCAAACCCGACTGACCTTTGAGGCCGAGAACAGTTGGCCGATTTGGATGGCCGATGGAAAAAGGATCGTCTTCGGTTCTGACCGGGGGGAGGTGAATAATATTTATACCATACACGCTGATGGCAGCGGTGCAGTCGAACGGTTGTTTACTAACGAGGCCGAGCGTCCCACCTCATGCTCTCCGGACGGTCGACTTCTGGCGTTCGATCGGCTTAGTTCCGAGACTGGTTCGGATATCTGGCTTCTCCCGCTTGCAGGCGAAAGCAAGCCACAGCGCTTCTGGAATACCCAATTTAATGAACGTTATGCGACCTTCTCTCCCAATGGCCGTCTGTTAGCCTACCAATCCGATGAAACCGGACAAGTGGAGGTTTATGTTCAGCCGGTCGACGGCAAAGGAAAAAAGTGGCGGATCTCCGTCGGTGGCGGTAGCTCGCCAAGGTGGTCACCGCATGGACGTGAGCTTTTCTATTTTAGTGGCGACCAGTTTATGGTCGTGGAGGTTGCCATCGCACCCTCATTCAGGGCCGGGCGGCCGCGTCAGCTCTTCGAGTTTCCTGTCAATCTCAAGTACGACATCACACCCGACGGCGAGCGCTTTATCATGATCAAGCCCGGGACGCCAAAGCGGCTGACGCGCATGAACGTCATGCTCAATTGGTTCGAGGAATTGAAGCGGCTGGTGCCGAGCGAGAACTAAAATTAGGAAGGCAAGTTTTATGATCGGCCAAACCATCTCCCACTATCCCGCTTTTCGGGATCCCGCACAACGGGACAAAATCCTCGCCAAGCTCGGCGAGGGCGGCATGGGCGTCGTTTACAAAGCAGAAGGCACCAGGCTCCAACGCGTTGTAGCGCTGAAATTTCTGCCGGAAAATTCGACTCATTGACCGGTCGCTATAATTCCACCAATTTGTGGTTAACAAAAAATTTAAGCGGCCGGTCAATATCCGTTGCTTGTAGAAAGAACTATGGCAGGAGTGAGTTGCTGACCGGTCGCTTAGGCAAAGTCAATTAAACCTGAAAACTCTAAACCACAAGGAGAGCGTATGAACGAGTGTCGAAGCTGTAAAATGACCATGGTGCAATCAACAGCAACTTTCCTGCTCGGCGTCTTTCTCTGCTTCGCCAATTTGGTTTTTAGCCAGGAAGGCGTGCCACTTTTCACCAAAGATTTCACGCCGGAGGAATTTGCCAAGCGGCGCAGCGCGGTATATGACGCCATTGGTGCGAATGCGCTGGCCGTTTTGCAAGGCGCGCCGAGTCCGGTTGGCTATGTGCGCTTTCGGCAATCGAACGAGTTTTATTATCTCTGTGGCATCGAAGCGCCGCACGCGTATTTGCTGCTCGACGGATCGCAGCGCCGTGCCTCGCTTTATCTGCCGCATCGCAACGAAGGCCGCGAGCGCAGCGAAGGCAAAGTGCTTTCTGCCGAAGACGCCGAGCTGGTGAAACAACTCAGCGGTATCGACGCGGTTTTCGCGACCGAGATGCTCGGCGAACATTTGGCGCGATACGCCCGGACCATGGCGAAACAAAAACTTTTCACGCCGTTCAGCCCCGCCGAAGGTTTTGCCACCAGCCGCGATTTGGCGCTGCGCGCGGTCAGCGATGCGGTCAACGATCCGTGGGATGGCCGCACCTCGCGCGAAGGCCATTTTGTCAATTTGTTCCATAGCCGTTTTCCTCATTTCGAAATCAATAATCTCACGCCGATTTTGGATCAGCTCCGCCTCATCAAAAGTCCGGCGGAGATTGCGCTGATTCGCAAAGCCACGCAGCTTTCCGGCTGGGCGCTGATGGAGGGCATGCGCTCGACCCGCCCCGGCCTCTTCGAACACGAGCTGGACGCGATGGCGAAGTTTATTTACTATCGCAACGGGGCGCAGGGCGAAGCGTATTATTCTCTCATCGCCAGCGCCACCAACGCGTGGTATCCGCATTACAACGCCGGCAAGCGCCAGATGCAGGACGGCGATTTTTTGCTGATGGATTTCGCGCCGGACGTCGGCTACTACATGAGCGACGTGACGCGGATGTGGCCGGTCAACGGCAAATTCAATGCGTGGCAGCGCGAGCTGTACGATTTTTACCTCGGCTGCTATCAGGCGATTCTGAAAGCGATTCGCCCCGGCGTGACCGCGGCGGCGATCAAGCAGGAAGCCGTCACAGTCATGGACGAGGTTTTGAAACAAACCAAATTTTCCAAGCCGCATTACGAGAAAGCCGCGCGCGAATTTGTCGAGTCCTATCGTAATTCTGCCAACAATCCCGAGACTTCCATGGGGCATTGGGTCGGCATGGCGACGCACGATGTCGGCACGCACAGCGGGCCGCTGCAGCCCGGCATGGTTTTCACCATCGAACCGGCGCTGCGCGTGCCGGAGGAAAAAATCTACATTCGTCTCGAAGACGCCATCGTCATCACCGAGACGGGAAAAGAGATTTTGTCCGAGTTCGTGCCGATGGATCGCGCCGGCATCGAAAAACTCATGGCCGCCCCGGGAATTTTGGAAACGTATGCGCCGGCAAGATTTACGAGCAAGTAAATGAATAAATGAATACGTGTTTCGTAGTAGTGCCGGGCGTAGCCTTCAGGCACCGGAGTGACCTTGAAGGGTCTACTACGAAAGCTATTGTCTTAGTCCTCCTGTTAAACTTCAAGACATCATGACTGCGCTAAAAACCTTGCTCTTTACCGTGATCGTTCCCGGCGCTGCCACAGTTTACATTCCGTATTGGTTGCTGTCCTCGCCATCAGCGCCGGCGCCGCTGCCAATTGGCATATCGCGATATTTCGGATTGCTGCCCATGCTGCTCGGAGCAGCAATCTATTTTCGGTGCGCTTGGGATTTCGCCTTTGCCGGTCGCGGCACGCCGGCGCCGATCGATCCGCCAAAAGAACTCGTCGTGAAGGGCCTTTATCGCTACACGAGAAATCCCATGTACATCGGCGTGTTGACGCTGCTTTTCGGCGAGGCCGTGTTTTTTGCGTCACGGCAAATACTGATCTATGCCGGAGTGGTGTTCTTGATTTTTCATCTTTTTGTTATGCTTTACGAAGAGCCGGCGTTGCGGCGGAAATTTGGCGACTCGTATCAGCGGTATTGCAGCGCCGTGCCGCGCTGGTTTCCTAAAATAAGGCGTTGACAAGCCACTACCGAAAGCAAAAGCGCACGCAAAGACGCAGACTACGTCCGTAGGAGACGCAAAGAACACGCAAAGGCGGTGTCCGCAGAATTGTTTCTGCGTTTCTTGCGCTTAGTGCTCAAATCATTTGCATTTTTCTCCGGCATTTTATATTTTCTATCAGCAAAAACCCAACGCGGGCGAGCCGCAACCAAAAGGCACCACGCGGATCAAAAACTCACGCTGATCATTCCGTATGCGTTTTTGATCCGCGTGTAATTTCTTTGCTTTTTTTGGAAAGATTTCATTCGTAATAGAATAAAAATTAGCGTACATTCGCGTGCATTGGCGGTTTATAAAAAACTTCGCAGTCGTGATAATTTTTCCGGAGTAATAATTATGCTGACACAGGAAATCAAGATCGTTCGCATCGAAAAGCCGGAGACGATGAATTTCATCCTCGGCCAATCGCATTTTATCAAAACCGTCGAAGACATTCACGAAGCGCTGGTTGGCGCCGTGCCGGGGATCAGGTTCGGCGCGGCGTTTTGCGAAGCCAGCGGGCCGTGCCTCGTGCGCTGGAGCGGAACCGACGAACAGTGCATCGAATTGGCGAAAAAGAATGCGCAGGCCATCGGCGCCGGACACAGTTTCATCATTTTTCTCGGCAATGTTTTTCCCATCAACGTGCTCAAAGCCGTGCAGAACGCGCCGGAAGTTTGCCGGATTTATTGCGCCACCGCCAATTCCGTCGAAGTTCTGCTCGTCGAAACGGCGCAGGGCCGCGGCATCGTCGGCGTCGTCGACGGCAACAGCCCGCTCGGCGTCGAAAGCGAAAAAGAGATCGCCGAGCGCAAAGGCATGCTGCGGAAGTTCGGCTACAAAATGTAGTATTTGCTTTTCGTTTTTGCCATTTTACCTTTTTCTCTTCTTTTATTGCAATGCCTGAGCTTCCCGAAGTCGAAACCATCCGCCGCGGGCTGGAGCGTGTCTTGATCGGCCAAACCATTCGCCAGATCAAAATTCGCGAAACGCGCCTGCGCCGGCCCGTGCAAATTGCCAAATTTAAAAAATGGGTAACCGGCCAGCAAGTGGCGGCGCTGCAGCGCCGGGCGAAATATCTTTTGTGCGAATTGCAGAATCGCGCGCATCTCGTCATCCATCTCGGCATGAGCGGGCGCTTGCTTTATTGCGAAAAAACGCGGCCGCTGCACAAGCACGATCACGTCCGGTTTGTTTTCAACAACGGCCACGAGCTGCGTTTTTGCGATCCGCGCCGTTTCGGCCTGGTCGATGCCGTCGCGCCGGGCGAATTGCAACATTATACTCATTTTCAAAATCTCGGCCCGGAGCCGTTGTCGCCGGAATTGACGGCGGCGTATCTCGAGAGGCGCGCCCAAGGGCTTTTGCGGCCGATCAAAAATTTTTTGATGGACGCCGCCGTCGTCGTGGGGGTCGGCAATATTTACGCGAGCGAGTCGCTCTTCCGCGCCGGCATCAATCCGCGCAAACCGAGCGCGCTCTTGCGCCGGCAGGAATGGAAAAAATTGGCGCAGGCCGTTCGCAAAACGTTGGCGTTGTCCATCTCCGCCGGCGGCACGACGCTCAACGACTTTTACAACAGCGACGGCGAGATGGGTTATTTTCAGCAGCATCTGATGGTGTACGATCGCGCCGGCCAACCGTGCCATAACTGCGCCGGCAAAATCAGGCGAATCGTCCAAGCCGGGCGCAGCAGTTTTTATTGTCTGCGCTGCCAGAAGTTGGGGAACATCAAACGATAAAAGGAAAATGTCATGCCTGCCCTGCGCAGGCCAGGGCTGAAAGCATCTTTTTTGTTCCTGGCAATCATATTGGTTTTTAAAAAGATTCATCCTGAATGACATTTACTTTTTTTAAACAATCGATACACTCACGCCGTATTTTGACCCCGATGAAATATATACTCATTAAGGGTTATTTTTTTGAGGGTACAGCTTAGTAACTCGACATTTATGTCGAGAAGAAACAATGCGGGCGACATGAATGTCGCATTACGATTTTAGCCTTAACGAGTATAGCCTGCCGCAAAGCGCATTTGATGACGGTATGAAACACTGATTGGACCATCAGTTTAAAAACGATAGGAGATCGTGTGATGACACGTCAAGTTTTTTTTGCCGTTGGAATTTTTTTGTTAATAAGTTGCGCCGGTTCGCGCCAAACTGCGGACAATCCGGAGCTGCAACCCTGGCTGGGAGTCTGGCAGGGAATGGCCTTGCAAGAAAGCCGGCGCGATCAGCCGAGACAGTGGACGTTGGTTTTAACTTTGAAAAAAGGCCGGTTGCACGGCTTCATGCGTGATGACGCCGGCGAAATGCGCCGCCAGAAATTGGAAGAATTGAAAATTGTGGACGACGAGTTGCACTTCAAAGTGGCGTATGAGACCAGGCGCGGCTTGCACATGATCTGCCGGCATCGCGCCAAATTGCAGGACGACACGTTGTTGAGCCTCTTCGAGGGCAGCGAAGGCGGGCGCGCCTTGGCCGGAAAATGGGAAGCCCGGCGCAGGATCCTCGCGCCGGAGGCGAATCAAAAGGATTTATTTTTTTAAATTCGCAAAAGGAAATGGCGGGTTGCGGATGAATTTTTTATGGATGGGGGTCCTTCATAAAATTATTCTGCTGCAACAATTCATCGCCAATTCGAATCGTTTCACGCGCCAACACCGCAAAATCTTCGCGGCGGCTGCGGTGATTGGTGATGGCGGCGCGCAAAACATATTTGCCCCGCAAAACCGTGGAGGTGGGCACGGCGATGCCGTGCTCGTGCAATTCCATGAGTATCCGGCGGTTCACCTCGTTGTGGCCGGCTTCGTCGAGTTGCTTTGCAGTGAAACGAAAACAGACGATGTTCAACGGCGCGGGCGCCATCAACTCAAGCGAGGGGCTTTCCTGCACGAGTTGCGCGAGATAGCGGGCTTGCAAAATATTTTGATGAATGAGCCGGCGGAATTTTTCAATGCCATGGGCTTTGAAAGCAAGCCAAATTTTCAGCGCGCGAAACCCGCGCGAAAGCTGCACGCCGTAATTGGCAAACCACGGCGGGCCGGCCATCAAGCCGCGCTCGTGCGGCGCTAGATACGTCGGCACGACGGCAAAAGCTTTTTCGTGCGCGGATTTGTTTTTGACGAGCAAACAGCCGGCTTCGTAAGGCAAATACATCCATTTGTGCAGATCAAACGCGAGCGAATCGCCGCGCTCCATGCCGGCGAGCTGATCGCGCAACTCCGGCGCCAAATACGCCAGCGCGCCAAACGCGCCGTCGACATGAAACCACAGCTTTTCGCGCTGGCACACATCGGCAAGTGTGTCGAGCGGATCGATGGCGCCGGTGTTGACGGTGCCGGCGTTGCCGACGATACAAAAAGGAAGATGGCTGGCGGCGCGATCTGCCGCAAGCATTTTTTTCAAACTGGCGAGATCGAGGCGATAGTCGCGATCCACCGGAACCTGGCGCAGCGCCTTGCGGCCCAAACCGAGCAGTTCGACGGCCTTTTGCACCGAGCTGTGGGTTTCACTGGAGCAATAAACCGTCATCAGCCCGGGCGCGGCGCGCACGCCCTCGTTGCGAATATCGAACTCCGTTTGCGTATTGCGCGCGATCGCCAGTCCCATCAAGTTGGCCATCGAGCCGCCGCTCACCAAAATGCCGTTCGCTTGCAGCGGATAACCGAGCATTTCCTTGCACCAATCCAAAACCTGCCGTTCCACATAAACCGCGCTGTGATCGCCGCCGCCGACATTCGGATTCACCGTCGCGGCCAGCATCTCCGATAGCATACCCAACGCGCTGCCGGTGCCGTTGACAAAACCCCAGTAACGCGGGTGAATGTTGCCGTGCGGATACGGCAGCACGTTTTCCAAAAAATCCTGATAGGCGCGTTCATCACCCTGCGGCGCAATCGGCAGAGTTTGTTTGAAGTGCTCTTTGACCTGCGCCGGCAGCGGCCGCCAGGCCGGCTGCTCGCGAATCGTTTGCAAATAATGCATCATGTCATCAACCATGCGATGGCCCAGCTCGCGCATCGCCTGCCAATCCTGCGGGTCGAGGGTTTCTTCGGTGGGATGGTTTTGCATAAAGTTCGTCCTCGTTTATTGTAAATTTTAAATTGAAAATTCTCAATTTACAATTTACAATGCTTTTGGTTTTAGCTGCGTTGCATCCCTTCACGGATAAACGTGATGAAGTCGGTATTGACCGGCTCATAGCCGGCGTTGCGGAGAATATGCGCAACTTGGCCGCGATGATAAGAGCCGTGCAGCCACACATGCGTGAGCGTGTCACCCACCGAGTTGGTAAATTCGAGGCCTTTGCTGTTCCGGTAAGTCATCGTGGCGTTTAACCTCTCCTCGGATAAAGCTTCGAGATAGCGCCTGTAATCAACTGCATTCTTCTCCATTAGAACCGCGCAGTTTTCCAATGAAAGGTCCGGCCAGAATTCAATCTTGGAGTTGTCTTCGCCTCGCAAGCGCGCCATCCAAACATGTTCGGCAGCGAGCACGTGGGCGAAGACGTGCCGCGCTTTTTCGGGCGGGTCGCTGATATTTTGCAGCGATGCTAAAATACGTCGATTCGCCCAGTCGGCGTGATGAAAAAGGCGCAGGAAATGGTTTTTCATTTGCAAACCGAGAGCAGATGCTCGGCGCTGTGGGAAAGACGCTTGATCCAATCGAGCACGGCGCCGTTGTTCATTTCGCGGCGCGTGCCGAAGCCGCCGGGAATGAGGAGAATATCCGGCGCCGGGCAGCCGGAAAAAGTGTAACGCGGATTGATGCTCAGCTCGTTGCGCGCCAGAATCGGGCGCGGCTCTTGTGCGACCGTATAAACATTGAACGGATTCGATCCGTCGCGGCGGCCCGTCACCGAGAAAACTTCAAACGGGCCGCAGAAATCCAGCACTTCGACTTCGTCAAAGATGAAGATGGCGACATTGCGAGGATGATTAGCCATGATTTCTCCCAAATTCAAGACTTGGCATCTTCTACGCGCTCAAGATTCGTACGTCACCGGCGCTTCCTGCAACTGCAAGGGCCGGGTGACGATTTTATTGACCGGCGAAGAAGCCGGCGTTCGTTGCCGGTAAAAAATCGTCGCGCCGACGCCGGAAATGATGCAGGCGCCGCCGGCCAGAAGCCGCCAGGTCAATTCCTCGTTGTTGACGAGCTTGCCCAACGTGACGGCGACGAGCGGCGTCACCAGCAGCAACACCAGGGCTTTGGTGACGGCGATTCGTTGCAGCATCCAAAAGTATACAATGAACGCCACGCACGAGCCGATGATCGTGAGATAAGATAAAGAGGCCAGCGCCAGCGGCGTCCACGTCAAGTGCAGCGGATTGCCCTCGGCGATCACGCCAATGCCCAGCAACACCGGAAAGCCGAACAGCATTTGCCCGGTGGAGAGAATGATGGGATCGAGATGCCGGCCGCGCAGTTTGATGAGTATGTTGGCATAGGCGGCGACGAGCGCTCCGGCGACGATGGCGATGCAGGCAAGCAAAGACAGCGCGCCTTGCACGCTGAGCTGATTCGAAAAAATCAATCCCACGCCGAGCAGGCCCAACATCATGCCGCCGACTTTGGCCGGTGTGATGCGTTCAGCCGGAAGATAATGCGGCGCGATGAGCATGCCAAAAAACGGCATCGTCGCGTTGAGCAAAGCCGCGAGGCCGGAGGAAACATATTGCCCCGCCCAAAACACCAGCGCGAAGTTTACCGTCACGCACAAAAATCCCGTCCAGGCGATGAATTGCCAATCGCGGCGATTTTGCGGCAGGCGAATTCTGCGGAAATAAATCACCAGCGACAAAATAATTGAAGCCAGCAAAAATCTGATTCCCACAAAAGTAAACGGCGGCAAATCCCGCAAGCCCAATTTGATAAACAGCCAGGTCGAGCCCCAGATCATGCACAACGCCAGCCAAGCTAAAACGACGGCATTCATGTTTGAGTCAGCATCCTTTCCGTATCAAGTTCACGATTTCTCAACTTAAAAACAACCCGCTTCTTGCGAAGTTTCTTAGCAAAGATTTCACTTGTAACTGACTACGCCAAATTCTCAGACAAGCTGAAAACTGGAGCCGTTTTGCGGCAGCCTTTGTTTGACGGGATAACAGGATCAACTGGATTGAATCTTAATCCTGTCTATCCTGTTATCTCGTCTAAAAAGGCAAATTTTTTTTCGGACTTTTGCTGGCCTGATTTGCCTTACCAACTCATGCGCTGGCGCAGCGAGGTGATGTGCGCGACGTGATGGCGGCCGTGCCAGGCGTAGAGTTGGAGCAGATCATCGACTTTCATCAGGCCATGCTCGGGATGATTGAGCTGGCGCGCAAAATCCGCCGGCGCGAGCGATTGCAAAAATCTCACCCACCGTTGGTGCAGGGCTTCCAAGAGCTGCAGCGATATTTCAATCGGCGCGGTTTTCGCGTCCTCCAACTCGGCCCAAAGTTTTTCTTGATAGGTTTTAATCGTCGGCGCCTGTTCCGTCACCGCCAGCTTGAAGCGAATATACGCATTGAGATGGCTGTCGGGAACATGATGCGCCGCCTGCCGGACCGTCCAGCCGCCGGGGCGATAGGGTGTGTCGAGCTGTTGCTCGTTCAAACCGTCGATCGCGGCGCGCAACTTCGCCGGCGTCTCGGCGATTTGTTGAATCAGCGCCGTGCGCTTCGCCGCCGCAAGGCCTACGCCTGTAAGGTTTTCTTCCCGCGCGAACTTTCCGATGGGGTACCGCAAATCTTGATCTGCCATGGCTGTTTCTCCGAATGTTCTTAAGAATTGCTTGTGTTATAATTAAAAAACTTTTGAAATATAGCAAAATATATTTTACCAGAACAGATGCAGTGACTTGCAATTGTGGCCAGAACAGTTTATATTATAAAAAATTGTACTGCTTGTCGGATTCATGCACAATTCGGAGTCACGATCATGCTCAATCCAACAACCAACGGCAATCATCTCTACGAGCAGGTGGCGAATCAAATCGCCGGGCTTATCGAGCAGGGAACGCTGCGGCCAGGGGAGCGCATTCCCTCGGTGCGAAAATTCAGCGCGCAAAATGAGGTGAGTATCTCAACCGTGATGCAAGCGTACGCCCGGCTCGAAGATCAAGGCTGGATCGAGGCGCGCCCGCAGTCGGGTTATTACGTCCGGCTGCGATCGCGCGAGCTGCCGCCCGAGCCGGCGATCACCCATCCGCCGCTGTCGGCCTCGCGCGTGGCTGTCGGCGATTTAGTGGTGCGAATTCACGACGCCATGGACAGGCCCGACGTCGTGCCGTTTGGCGCCGCGTGCCCCAGTTTGAAGCTTTTGCCGAGCCAAAAACTCAATCGCACGCTGGGGGCGATTTTGCGGCGGACGAATTACGCCGGTGTCGGCTATGAGCCGGTGACGGGCAATCAAGCGCTGCGGCATCACATCGCGCGCCGGGCTTTTGATTACGGCTGCCACCTTTCCGAAAATGACGTCGTGGTCACCTGTGGTTGTACGGAAGCGTTGAATTTATGTTTGCGCGCCGTGGCCGAACCCGGCGACACGATTGCGGTGGAATCGCCGACTTATTTCGGCATTCTGCAAATCATCGAAAGCTTGAAGATGAAAGCCGTGGAAATCGCGACGGATCCGAAAAACGGCATCAGCCTCGAAGCGCTGGCCGCCGCGATGAAAAAACGCATGGTCAAAGCGTGCCTGCTCATGACCAATTTTCACAATCCGCTCGGCTGCTGCATGCCGGACGAAAATAAAAACCGCCTGGCGAAATTGCTGGCGCATTACGAGATTCCGTTGATCGAAGACGACATTTACGGCGATCTCCATCACGGCGCCGAGCGGCCCAAGCCGGTTAAAGCATACGACAACAACGGCCTGGTGTTGCTGTGCGCCTCGTTTTCGAAGACGTTGTCCGCGAGTTATCGCGTCGGCTGGACCGCGCCGGGAAAATTCAAGGCGCAGGTCGAGCGTCTGAAGCTGAGCAACACGATGGCGACCGCTTCGCTGCCGCAGGTGGCGATTGCGGAAATGCTGCAGAACGGCGGCTACGATCATTATTTAAGAAGAATTCGCCGGGCTTACGCCGCGCAGGTGCAATTGACCGCGCAGGCGATTCGCAAACATTTTCCGGAAAAAACGAAAGTGACGCGGCCGTTGGGCGGATTCGTGCTGTGGGTGGAGCTGCCGAAATCGGTCGACGCCTTGAAGCTGTATCGCAAAGCTTTGGCGGAAAAAATCAGCATCGTTCCCGGCCCGATCTTCTCAGCCAAGCAACGTTATCAAAATTTCATCCGCCTCAGTTGCGGCCATCCCTGGTCGGTTGAACTGGAGCAGGCGCTGGCGAGATTGGGGCAGTTGGCGAACGCAATGTAGCTCGTCTTAAAATCTCAAACCAGCGCGCAGCCGAGACGTCTGAAAATATGATTTGAAACATTTACCGCCCGAATGAAAACTATTTCATCAATAAAAGGCTCTTCTGGGCGACAAACTCACCCGCCTTTAGCACGTACAGATAAACACCACCGGCAACCGGCACACCGTGATTATCCTTCCCATCCCACACGACCTTATGGCGGCCACCGGAATAATTTCCGCTGACCAACCGCCGCACCAATTGGCCGGCAGCGTTGTAAATTACCAGCGTCACTTCGCTCTCCTGCGGCAAGGCGAAGCTGATCGTTGTGCTCGGATTGAATGGGTTGGGATAATTCTGCACCAACTCGTACCCGCTCACGGCGCCGGCAATTTCATCCGTCTCATCATCATCATCTTCTTCTTCGTCTTCTTCACCCGTTTCTGATTCCTTCAGGAACGGCAGCGTCGAATTGTGATGCACGAACTTCACTTTCGAATCGATACTGATGGTTTTGGCGCAAAGCGTGCCTTTAAATGCGCACTTTTTTGCAAAATGCACTTCGGTGTTAGGCGCATTCAGGTTGCCGCAAATGACGGCGTTTTTCCCGACATCCACTTTGAATCCCTGCAGCGTCGAAAACGTCACTAAATTCGTCGCGCCGCCGAGGATCTTGACCTCCACATGCTCGTCAAAATCCAAATCGTTCACGACATTGAGATTGACCCGACCTTCCGACACATCGATCGACAGAATCGCGTAGGGTTCGGTATCGAGGATGTTGAAATAATAATCTCCAGCACGTAAAATCAGGGTGCCGTTGGGGTGGACCTTCACGGTGTCATAAGAGCCTGGAGATAACGATAGCAAACCATTTTTCGGCACGGTCTCATTGGGCCCGCCAGCCGAGTATGACAAGTTCGGCAACGGGATCGCCGCGACATTGGCATGCTGCGTCACATTGCCGGTGACGTTAACGTTGCCGAAGAGAAAGATATCGGCGCCAGACGTTGCATTGCCCACAATCGTATTTTTGTGATCAATTTTGATCGTATGAATCGCCGTCAGGCTGCCATAATGCGTGCCGGACGCGCCTTTGCCAAATTCAATCATGCCGTTGCTGTGGATGTCGCCGTCGCTCTGCTTCGTTTTGTTGATTTTGACCATGTCGGCGAGAAAGACAAGCTGAGGTGTTGCCATGACATTATTGTCATCATCAGAGATATTGGCCTTAACTTTTGCGATGCTGATGCCGTTGTAATTCGCATCGTTGCTGGCCGCGATGTGGGTGATGGTTCCCTTGTGATTGCCTTCTGCCGCCGCGTCATCCACCCGCCGTGACCGTGACGGTTTGCGGCGTCAACGCTGTGCCCGGTGTGAAGGTGAGCACAATCGGATTGCCCGCGCCGGCGCCGAGGTCGAGTTGGTCATCAGGATCAACGGTGATATCGACATCTGCCGCCGGCGCCGTATTAAGCACGAGATTATACGTATCCGTCGCGACGCCTTCGACCACATTCGTGCTGCCGCCGGATTCGTTAATAGTTACTTTAACCGCATCGTTGTCTGTGACATTCGCGGTGACATTGTCGATGCCAATGCCGTTGTAATTCGCATCACTGCTGGCCGCGCTATGCGTGATAAATCCCGCATGATTGCCTTCAGTCGCCGCATCATCTACTGCAATGACTGTGACGGTTTGCGGCGTCAACGCTGTGCCCGGTGTGAAGGTGAACACAATCGGATTTCCCGCGCCGGCGCCGAGGTCGAGTTGGTCATCAGGGTCAACGGTGATGTCGACATTTGCCGTGGGCGCCGTATTGAGCATGAGTTTATACTTGTCCGTCGCGCCGCCCTCGGCCACGTTCGTGCTACCGTCGGATTCGTAAATGGTTACACCGGCAACAGGGTTATAGATCTGTTGACTTCCATGTGTCCAATCTGTCCACCCCACATTTTTCCCTGGCTTCGCAGGAACCGGCGCTGGAAAACCGGTGCGATAATAATAATTGAGGAGGTGAGGCTGCCAAATATCATCTCCGGTAGCCGGAAAATTCGCTTGACGATGCAGCCATTCAAAGGCGCGAAGCAACGCCTTGTCTTGCCAATTCCACACATCGTAACCGAAACGGGACAAGACGACCGCTTGCAAAAGTGCGCCTTGCAAAGCGCCGTAAACATAATTCTCTTTGGGAGGCGGCCAGTTGAAAGCGCCGCCGCGGCGCTGATCATCGGGCAGCACCCCATCGATAAGATAGCCGTCTTTCATGGCGCCTTTGGGATTGATGCCAACCGGTTGGCTCGGATCCGCTTGCCAAGAGAAATCACCGTATTCGAACTCGGCATAAGCGGCGCGGTCGCCCAGCCAACCCTTGAAAATCTGAGCGCAACGCTCAATCGCAGCTTGGTCGCCAAGATATGCCGCGACCACCACGCGGCTTGCTCCGGCGTGCAGGCCCCAATTATTCGGCCGGTTTTCATGAGTGGACTGCAAAGTCCGGCTATCAAGCTCCTTGGTGAGTATTCCACGCAGCCAGGCGCGGAACCGTTCATCTTCATTGGGCGGCAAACCCACGAGATCGGCGGCAATAACGTAAGCCGGAAGCCCCCTCCCGAGATAAAGGACCGTTCCGCCTTTCTCCGTGCCGATCACTGCCATGCAGGCATTGATCACTTCGGTGCGGTAGCGCGCCTCTTGCGTGCGCGCAAATACCAATGCCTTGGCCATAATTTGAGTATTCACTGTATTGTCTGGATCCGACAATTTGGGTTTGCCGGCGCGCTTGTCGGCCTCGGCTTTCAGATTATCCCAAGCCGGGCCCGAGGTGGGCAACGTTGCAATTTCAGCCGGGCTGATCCAAATACTTTGTGCTTGTGCATGTGTGGTCAACAAAGAGAGCATTGCAACCACAGACAAGACGAGTTGTTTAATCTGGTCGTTCATTTTGCTCTTCCTTTCGGTTAAAAAATTTGAAGTCTTGTTGAGTAATGACATCTAAAGTTTCCACAATCAATTCGCGCTGCACGACAAGGTCTATCTGTAACCATGCAGCATCCGTCATTCATTCTGCAGCGGGCAATCTTAGTGTCGCCACACGTCGATGCACGAGTGCCCATCCAGCGGAATTTTCAGTCCGAGATTTGTGGCTCATCTTGCTGGGCAGCAAAATCAGTGAACCGACTATCAGCACAAACAAAAATTGAGAAAGCTGGACAAAAAGCATGTAGTTGCGCAGCAACAGATGAATGCATACGCCGACAAAACTCCATCCAAAGGAAACGCCGGCACACAACAACATTTTGCCGAGCAAATTTGATTTGCCCCGGGCTTTGAAGCACTGAGAAAGCAGGCAAGCCATACCGATGACATAGCCAATAGCGAAACATTTGAAGATGGTTTCCATGACAAAATCTCCTTATTAGTCTCTTATGAGTCAAATTTGTGCAAAAAAAGCAAACATTTTTTTCTCAAATAGCATTTCACCCTTTATTTATGCGGGTTTTGAGTAATTTTACCGCAGCTCCAACTTTTCA